>Ga0207416_1000188_pt1 | contig 115525 bp, 107 predicted proteins | sample PaiPotPPM11metaG_FD_184107 | JGI IMG/M metagenome (GOLD analysis project Ga0207416, IMG submission 184107) | Iron sulfur acid spring bacterial and archeal communities from Banff, Canada, to study Microbial Dark Matter (Phase II) - Paint Pots PPM... ... | reverse complement strand
TCGGGCCGCACGCCTCGGTCTAATCCACGGCCGCCGAGTCCTGCGCTTTTCCCACAACCCGGCGACGCAGCTTCTTTATAATCAAGTTCTCGGCCGCCTTGTGGCCTAAATTATTTTCGCTTTGAGGCTAAATATCCCGGTTCGCGGTTGATAGTGTTTGTCGCTTTCTTTGTCGTTGAGCGTCGTAACGTTAGTGCTCGGCTGGGTTGTAGCGGGATTTCGCTCAAATTAGGACACCGTTCCCAATGAAGCCCTGCCATGCTGCCCCGCTGGCTCTGCTCGGTTGGTATTTGGTTGGACCGCCCATCATCGCGATTCACACTGTTCCATCTGGTCCGTTTCCCGCGTCAGACCTTGCTAACCCTGACGAGCCGCTCTCGAAATGGACCATTTTGAAAAGCTTCGACACTGCTAAGGCCTGCGAGACTGCACGTTCGGACATGCTCAGGGAGCACGAAAACAGGCACGATGCGGTTCTTTATGAAGACGCGGTCTGCGTCGCGACAGACGATCCACGCCTCCGGGAGAACTAGCGACGAATGCATAACCAGAGTTCGAAGGGAATCTTTTGGTCGCTTCTCGAGTATTTGGTCAACACAAAAGACGGTCGAGAGATCCAATCACTAGTGCCCCAGATAGAGTACTTGGGGACTGCGTCCGATTCAGGGCTTTCGTTCGAGGAATGGCAAGACAAAGTTGGGCGAGCGCCTCAGAAGGACTGGCTCGAAAAGGCCTGGCCCCTAGTTGAAGAATGGGAAGCAACACGAACCGGTAGGATCGACGGCGATGCAATCTATGAGCTTCAGATTCGATTCGAGTATGCCCGTAATATAGCTGCGACTGGCCAATCCTTCTCCGACTGGCGCGCCTCTGTTCTCGCGAAACACGCGGCTTCTCAAGAAAAGGCGGAAACGTTGGATTGGCTCATGCGGGTCGGCCCATTGATTGAAGAAGAGGAGCGGACTCATGATCCGGCCAGGCTCCGCGAAATCCATGCGCGCATCGAGTACGAAAGCGAACACCGAGAATCGGGCCTCTCGTTCGAGGAGTGGAAGGCGAAGACCGAAAAGCGCACAGATGTTGAATTGAAGGAGGAAGAAATCGCGCGACTTCGTCGGGAACTCGATGCAAAGGATGATGAGATCGGCGTGCTCAGGTCACAGATTACTCGATACGAGGATGACGTAGACAAGGGCCTCGAAGTAATCCGAGCATGGCAACGTGCCGCGTTTTGGCGGCTGTTTTGGTGGTTCGTTCTGCTCGATCTGGCGGTCACGGTCTTGCTGTGCTGGCCTGCGTATTCTGCATACCACCCATCTTTTTGGATAGCGATCGCCTTGGCAGCTGTGGCGAACGGTTGGATGGCTTGGGTCTTTCGAGGGACCTAACTCCTGTGTAGGGCTCCGTTTCCGGGACGGTGCAATGTCGGGATGCCCGCTCGAGGAACGTCAGAGAGACCCTGAATCAGGTCGACTCTACTGTTCGGGCCGGAACTCTCCACGCCATCCCTGAGTAAGCGCAGCATATAGCTGATGATTCTGACGTAACCGCCGAACAGCCCATCAACCGCCGCGTTCCACTCCGCCGCGGTCGGTTGGCGATTCCTGGTAACCGTGGTCACCAGCGTGTGTACGTGGCCCTGAGCGGTCTGTAGCTCGCGCTCAAGAACCTGCTCCAATTCGGCGCGAAGCTGCTCACGGAGCGCTGTGTTTCGGGCTGTTATACCTGCCAGGAGCGTGGCTTGGGCGTGCTTCGTATGGCGGAAGATGGAAGAGTCGGAGGCTTCCCCGAATTGCTTCGCAATGCTTCGCTCAGACTGCCCGCGGATAATAGCGGCATCGATTTCCGCACGTCGCGGGTGCGAGCATGTGTTACACCTTGGCGGCATGTGCGTTACACGCCCCGTTGATTATACGGGCGAGATATTCGAGCTCGGCCCGTCCTGGCGCGTCATAGCGGGAGCCTCGATAGAGCGGTTATCGATGGAACGGTAGGCTTGCGGCTCTGGCCGTTTCCGTGCACGCTGCGCGCGCGCATAACGGGTGAGACATTCGCGGCACCATCGCTGTCCGGGAATCCGATCTGCCTTTCCGCACCGTGAGCAGGTCATAAACCAGGAATGTAACAGCTCAAGATATGCGGCGCATGAAGCGCTGACGGTCGCGGCGAAGCTTCCAAATTTCAATGTAGTCGGGTGTAACTTCGCCGATTTCGTCACCAGAGTCCAGAACGGCGGCAAGTCCGCGCGGGCAATCCCAGAAGGCGTTGTTCCAGAGCAGCTCGGGCGGCCACCCATCGGCACGGGCCTCGGCCTCGATCGCTTCGATTGTGGCACGGACTTCATCCGCGATGAGCGGCTGGCGGCTATCGGGTGTTATGGGTCTGGCCGGCCGGATGCGGGCGAACAGCGCCGCTTTGTGAGCGCGGATAGCCTCGCGGTCGGCGTCGGTGAGCTTAGAGGCAGGACGGGCAATAAGTGCGTCTCCATCGGGCTCCAAGCGGATGCCGCGAGCGGTAAGGCTGGCAATTAGAGATTCGACGGTCTGCATTACTCGAACCTCTCGCGGTCGGGGTCTTGGTCGTCCGCAACGTCGAACAGTTCCGCGTCGGGATCGACGCCGAAGGAATCGTTGTGTGCGTCATTCTCCTCATTTTGAAGTGTCCAAACGTCCAAGTCGTTCGCCCCGTAGGCCGAGATGCCATTTTTCGATCCGTCCACCGCTTTCTCGGTAGGGGATGCAAAATCGTTACTTTCCCCTACTCCGATGGGGGTTTGGACGTTTGGACACTTGGAATCGGGGGGGATGGGGCTCGATGCTTTCAGATAGCGTGCGAAGGCGTCGTCGAACCATTTGCGTTTGTAGCCTTTGGCGGCCCCGCCCACTGTAGTCGCCGGGCCGATTCGGAAGCGCCAGAGCAGCGAGGCTAGCTGCTTTTGCGTTAGTGGTTTCCCACGGCGGTACTCGGGCCAGGGTCGATCCTCTCGCTTAGCCAATTTTTCGACGATGAAAACCGAAGTCAAATAGTCAGTATCTGGATACTGATCGAATAGCTGATGCAGGTCAGCGAGCAACATCTCTGCAATCGAATCGCCATCGGGCTCGGCATCGCCGGTCAGCGCGAGCGCGGCGGCGCTGGCTTTCAACGCCCATTCTTCACCTGCAAGCTCGGCAATCGCACATAGATGCTCCCAATTGTCCATCGCGCGATCGCTCGCCAAATCCGGCATGCGGGGATTCGCGGCGTGCACGGCTTCGAGATTATCTGCCGCAAGCCGGGCTAATTTCGACGCCAATGCGTCAGCTTGCTCACGCGCTTCTACGTTGCGGCGAGTCAGGCGATCGACCGTCACTGCTCTCGGTTTGCGCTGCATGGCGATAACGATTGAGCGGTCAAGCCAAGTCTCGGGTAGCTTGCCGATAGCGGCCATGGCGATTGGGCACCAGGTTGAAAACTTGTGCGGCGCCCACTCTTTTTCTCTAACAGGGATATTCCGTATGACGAATGCATTGGCGGGCGTGTGCCCCGAATTGAGTATGCCGCGCAGTTCATCATTCTTGTTCGCGTTCGCAGTGTCGGCTTCGTCGATGATCATCGTCGGATGTTCCAGGTCTATGGTGCGGAAAATCGCGGAGGGGCTCAGATTCGATGCCGATACGGTACGTGGGCAGAGCAGCAACAGCACTTCCAGCAGGCGGGTCTTGCCGCAGCGTTTAGTGGGACTGAGTATCGCTAGGCGGGGCGACGTTTCCGCAACGTCAAAGAAGTAGGTAAACGTAATCCAGAGCGTAATGGCTACTAGTGCGTGCTCGTCAACTATGATGAAGCGCTTGAGAAATGTGTGTAGTTCGTTGAGCAGTGCGGCCCCTTCCACCCGTTCCGCGCAGGGTTCCGGCGCGGGCGACGCCAGCGATTCAGGCGCAGCGCCAGCATGGCTCTCCGGACGAACTTTGTTGACTTCTGCGTCGAGTATACTCAGCCGCATTCCCAGACGCTTCGCTTCGCTCGCACGCAACCGCTCGTAGACGGCATTGGGCAGCATTGCGAGACGCTGAATCGCCTGCTCGGTTGTTTGTCTCGCGTTGCACAGGTCGTATTGCTGCTTGACTATCTGCTCAGCTTCTTCCAGGTCGAACCCAAGCGCCATCGCCTGCGCTCCGATGCTGAAGATGATTTCGTCGAGAGTCTCGCCGCGATTCCAAGCTTCGATAATCAGCTGATCGAGATCGTGGCGATGTTGCTGCTTAGCCTCAGTCATCGCGCACGCTCGGGCAGGGCGGGAATCAGATTGGTTTCAACGAGCCGCACGATCTCGCTTTCGGGAATCAATCGCCGGCGGCCGAGTTTTACCGACGCAACTTTGCGCTGAGCCGACCAGAGCCGCATGGTGGCGGGCTTCAGACCAAGCCGCGCTGCAGCATCCTCAACCGATACGAGCTGTGATTCGTCGTTTTTCTTCATGATTCTTTACGCACCATTGTCACGCTTAGGGGATGGTGGTACAAACCACAGTGTGAAGCTCGAAGCATTTGCATACAAGCACGCAGGCGCGAACCACTTCCAACTGGAACGCCGCGAATTGCCGCTCCAAGCGTGACATCGGGCACTGTCACGCAACGACCACCGGAAGCGCCCGCTAAGCGTGACATCGCGCTCAGGCCGTGGATCGAATTGGCCAACGCGGCAGGTCGTCGCCGTCCGTTGGAGAACGAACCGCCTCGCGAGCTAATCACAACCGTGGAGCGTCAAACGCAAACGCCGTGGTTCCCGCGCAGCGCGATCCTCGCGTTGGCGAATGACCCCGAAAATCCAGACGCTGGCTGGCGTGCGCTCGATCGGCTCGCGGCCATGGTATTGACGGCACTCGACAGTCTCGCCCGTTCAGCCGGAAAGGGCGGTCGCTCGCATCCGCGTATCCGCTTATACGACCAGTCAAGCCTTTACGGCCTCAACGTCGATAAGTGCGGATTCGTACGCGTGGACGTGAAATCGCCGTTGGCGGTCTTCGCGAATGCCTTGGAGGGCACAGAAGCCGCTCGCATCCGCCGTTGCCCCATCTGCGAGGAGTCGCTCTTTTATGCGGCACGAATCACCCGGAAGGCGTGCTCAGTTCGATGCGATAGAGCACTCCGCAAGCGCCGCCAGCGCGAGAAGCTGAGCGAATACGAGAAGAATCGTAAATGGAATGACAACGCCCGCCAGCTCCGCAAAAGCGGCGCTTGGCTAAAAGGGAAACACAAATGATTTATCGACGCGGCAAGGTTTGGTGGTACGAATTCAGCTTTCAGGGCCAGCGCATTCGTGAATCAGCTAGGACTCGGAGCAAGACCATTGCGCGCGAAGCGGAGCGCCAGCGCCGGCGGGAATTGGAGCTGGGTATCAATCGCATCGAGCAACCGAAGCGGATGCCACTTTTCAAGCTAGCGGCGGAGCAGTGGGCTGGTACGAAGCGCAACCTAAGCCGCTTCACTGACCTTCATTATCGGCAGTATGTGGCGAGCCTGAGCGCCGAGTTTGCCGATCGATTGATCTGCGATATTCGGCTCGAAGATATTGCGAGGCTTCAGCAGAAGCGCCAGGCCGAAGGCTTGGGCAATCGCGCCGTCAATGCGGAGATTCAGGTTCTCCGGCAGATTCTCAAGCACTTCGGCCTATGGGCAGGGCTGCAAGGCCGCATTCGCTTCCTTCGCGAGCCTCGGGATACTGGCCGGGTGCTCACTCACGATGATGAGACCAAGTTGCTCGAAGCGGCCGGGCTAAGCCGCTCACCTGCCTTATTGCCCCGCCTTGTGCTGGCGCTCGATACCGGCATCCGGGCTAATGAGATGCGCGAGCTTCGGCACGGCGATTTGAGCCTCGCATGGCGCAACGGGGCCATCGAGCGGGGTTGGCTTAAAGTCTCACGGTCCAAAACGGAAGGGGGCCAAGGCCGAACTATCCCGCTTAGCAAGCGCGCTTGTGCCGTTCTGACTCTATGGATTAGCCGTTTCTCGGATGTGCCGGTGGATGCCTACTTGTTCCCGCGACATATGGTCGGTTTGGCTGGTGATAATCGCGAGCCGGTGGTGTACGACGTCGACTTCAGCCGGCGAGGTTCAGAGTGGAAGAGCGCATGGAAAGCGACTTGCCGGGCGGCAGGGCTGCGCTATCGATGGCACGATCTGCGGCATACGTTCGTGTCGCGTTTAGCTGAGAATCCGGGCGTGTCCGAGCAAACTATCATGGCGTTGGCGGGGCATGTCTCAAAGTCAATGCTGGCGCGTTACTCGCACATTCGTCAGGCAGCCAAGCAAGGCGCAATCGATGCGGTCGAGGCCGGCCGGTTTGCCTGGAATTCAGGGAATTCTGACATAGGGTCCCCACAAAATCCCCCACAGTCAGCCGCCGATCAGTGCGACCAAAGTTTTACGATTTCCAAAAAATCTTTGAATTGATTAAGGAATTCACTGGAGCGGGTGAACGGTTTCGAACCGTCGACCTTGTGCTTGGCAAGCACACGCTCTACCAACTGAGCTACACCCGCTCTCCAGAAGGGCGGCCTTTATTGTCATCAGGCGCGTCGCTCTTGTCAACGCGAGTTGCGAAGATGCGCGTTGGATCCGAATCACATCATCGCGCGCTTAATCGGCTGAGTCTGCTCCCGCGCCGCCAGCAGCCGAAAACCCGTGAGGAAATATTCGACCCCGGACCAGATGCTAAGAACCAATGCCATCCAGAGGATAAAAAGACCTGCCGCAAAGAAATCGATATCGAAATAAGTGTAATGAATCAGCAACCCTTGCACGGCCATCACCTGGAGCACCATCTTGTATTTGCCGAGTTCCTCCGCAGCGATAACCCGGCCCTCGGCCGCGGCGACCGCGCGTAAACCGGTAACCAGAATTTCTCTCGATACCAACACAGCCACTATCCATGCGGGTATACGCGGCGTGCGCGGTATGCCTGAAAGCATGATAAGTGCGGCCGTAACCACCAGCTTGTCAGCCAGTGGGTCCAGGAATTTGCCAACCGTGCTGCCGCTACCGTAGTTACGCGCGATGTAGCCGTCGAGAAAATCGGTAATTGAAGCCGCAAAAAACACCGCTGCTGCTGCCGCCGATGGTCCCGGTCCTGGGAATAAGAGCAGCACCACTAACAGCGGGACGGTGCCAATTCTAACCAGCGTGAGTAGATTGGGAGTGGTCAGGATCACCAATGGTGCGTTCCAAAAATGGTACCGTGGCGAGGTTAATAACTGCCGGGCTGGCAGCAGGACAAGTGCAACTGTCTCGCTTCAACGACTGTCAGTATTGCGCTCGAAACTGTTCTCAAGCTGGACAGCCTTTCAACGATGACAATATGGCAAGGTTCAGCGTGTGGCAATGCGAAAGGCGGCCGAATTTCGAGCGATGATTCGGCTTGGCTAGCCCGGCAGAACGTGCTTTTCAGCGGCTCAATCCCTGGCATCGCACCGCGCCAACCGTTGATGGCTTGACTGCACGCGCGAGCCTGATTTAGCGTCAAGCTCGCCCCCCGAGGCGTTGCGCCCACATATGGAGCCAATCAGCAGCGATTTCCTGGTCATTGGCGGCGGCATTGCCGGGTTGCTCTTCGCAATCAAAGCATCCACCATCGGCACCGTCACGGTTCTCACTAAAGCCGCCAGTGACGAGGCCAATACCGCGTATGCGCAGGGTGGAATTGCCAGTGTCTGGAGCGTCGACGACTCGTTCGAATCCCACGTTGATGACACCTTGCGGGCCGGCGATGGTCTGTGCAACAGCCTAGCCGTGGAGACTATTGTTCGTGGTGGGCCGGACGCCGTGCGCGAACTGATTGCATTGGGCACACGCTTCACCCGCATCGATGCCGGTGGCGAAGACGAGTATGACCTTGGCCGTGAAGGCGGCCACTCCCATCGGCGGGTCCTTCATGCGCAGGATCTCACTGGCCGCGAGATCATGCGCGCATTGGGAGAAGCGGCGGCCGCCCGCCCGAATCTACGCGTGCTCGAAAACCACGTCGCGGTCAATCTGCTGATCGAAAACCACGCTGGTAGCAATCCTGCCTGCTGGGGCGCTTATGCCCTGAACAAGGCGACGATGGCAGTGCGCAAAGTGGTCGCTCGGGCGACAATGCTGGCTACCGGCGGTGCTGGCAAAGTCTATCTCTATACAACCAATCCGGATATTGCCTCAGGTGACGGGGTGGCGATGGCTTATCGGGCCGGCGCGCCGATCGCCAACATGGAGTTCTACCAGTTCCATCCTACTTGCCTTTACCATCCGGCGGCCAAATCTTTTCTGATTTCGGAGGCGCTGCGCGGCGAAGGTGCGATTCTGCGTCTGCCGGACGGCACTGCTTTCATGAAGCGCTACCATCCCGATGCAGAATTGGCGCCCCGCGATGTGGTTGCGCGCGCAATCGACTCGGAAATGAAGCGGCTGGGCCTCGACTGTGTCTATCTCGACATCAGCCATCAACCCGCCTCGCATGTGCGCGAGCGATTTCCTAACATTTACAAACGCTGTCTGAGTTTTGGCTATGACCTCACGTCAGCGCCGATCCCGGTGGTGCCGGCGGCGCATTACATGTGCGGCGGCGTGGTGACGGATCTTTGCGGGCGCACCACAATTCCCAGGCTATACGCTGCCGGCGAGACGGCGATGACAGGTTTGCACGGGGCAAACCGCCTGGCGTCTAATTCGCTGCTGGAAGCCGCGGTAATGGGGCGGCGAGCGTACGGCGCCGTGCGCGAGTCCTTGCGCAACGACTTCAGGGCGCCGCCGGAATTTCCCGAATGGGATCCGGGAAGCGCGGCGCGGACGGAGCAACGCGTGTTGATAACCCACAGCTGGGACGAAATCCGCCGGCTGATGTGGAATTATGTCGGCATCGTGCGAAGCGAGCGCCGCCTCGAGCGCGCGTTTCGGCGTATTCAACTATTGAAGGAAGAAATCCACAGCTACTATTGGGATCATCTGCTCGATTCCGACCTGATCGAATTACGCAACCTGGTGACAGTAGCGGAGTTGGTAGTGCGATGCGCGATGGCGCGCAAGGAATCGCGCGGACTTCACTACACGATGGATCACCCTGAACACGATGACGAGTGGTTGCGGGATTCGCTAATTCGCCGCGAAGACGTTCAGCCCACTCCGGCATCTCCGGCATAACCGCCGCTTTGTGAGTCATCGTACTAACATGATGTTAGCAGCGCGGTTGCTCTAGCTGGATGTCGACAGCGTCAGCGCAATTTCCTGGCCATACGAAATCTCGAGGGTGTTGCCGTCCGGGTCTGAGAGGAAGGCCCAATAACCGACCGGATAGCCTGAGTCCGTCGGCCCCGAATCCAAACGTCCGTCGGTGACCGCCTCCCGGCACAGCCGGCCCTCTTCCTCACGGCTGCGGCAGCCAACTCCAAGATGGGCGAACCGCCGGAGCGGGATGTCAACTTTGTCAGCCTCGATCAGTACGATCACAAAATGGCCGAGTTCGATCACTGAGCCATACTACCCTGCGGTGAGTATCGCTATCGACTCGGCGATGCACTACCTGCATGGCTGCGTATTTCTTATAAAAGGCGATGCTGGCGTCAGCTTCTGTAACCATCAGCGCGATATGAGTCAGGCCGATATCCTGGTTTGGAGGCATCTTACTTCTCACGGAAGCACTCACTCGGGGATTGTATTGCTAGGCCACGATGCTCATCAGTTTGTCCGGCACATAAATTACTTTACTGGGAGCCTTGCCGCCCAAATGCTTGCTCACCGCCTCCCGATCAAGGGCGATGCGGCGCACTTCTTCTTCAGGAGTGCCGGCATCCACTTGCAGCCGATCGCGTACCTTCCCATTAATCTGCACAACCACCGTTACAGTGTTATCACGCGTGAATTCGGGGTCGTATTTGGGCCACGTTTCGAGATGGACAGATTCCTGGTGGCCTAACGCCCGCCACATCTCCTCCGTGATATGCGGCGCCATCGGGGCGAGCAGCACAACATAACTTTCGACGGCGAAACGGCCCAACTCCTCGGGCGTCAGCTTTTGCAGATAATTGAGCTGATCCATCAATGCCGCCAGCGCGGTATTGAAACGCAAGCGTTCGATATGGTCGGTGACGGTCCGAATAGTCTTATGAGCACGCTTCACCGTCTCCAGGGCGGGCCTGCCCTCGGGACAACCCTCTCCGGCGTAACGCCGCACCACGCCCCAGACTCGGTTCAGATAGCGGACAGTGCCAACCACCCCTTCCTCGTTCCAGTTGGTCGCCTCTTCGAACGGGCCCATGAAGAGTTCCCACAGGCGCAGGGCGTCGGCTCCGTACTTTTCTACCATCGCATCGGGGGTGACCACGTTGCCCTTGCTCTTCGACATCTTCTGGCCGTCCGCCGCCCAGATCATCCCCTGGTTGCGCAACACTGGGAACGGTTCGGTAAACTTCACGAGACCCGCGTCGTACATGACCTTGGTCCACATCCGCGCGTACAGCAAATGCATCACTGCGTGCTCGGCGCCACCGACATAAAGGTCAACCGGTAGCCAGTAGTTGCCTGCATTCTTCTCGAATGGTGCGAGATCGTAATGCGGCGAGGCGAAGCGTAGAAAATACCACGATGAGCAGGCGAAGCCGTCGAGCGTATCGGTTTCGCGCTGGGCTGGCCCGCCGCACTTGGGGCACGTCGTATTGACGAATTCGGCGACGTTCGCAAGCGGCGAGCGTCCAGTGCCTGACGGTTGGTAGTCGGTCATGTCGGGCAGGCTCACCGGTAAGAGTTCGTCAGGCACGGGAACGACGCCATCTTTTTCACAATAAACAATCGGGATGGGGCAGCCCCAATAACGCTGGCGCGAAATCAACCAGTCACGCATCCGGTAACTGATAGTGGGGCGTCCGATTTCGTGCTCCTCGGCGTATTTGCAGACCGCTCGGATCGCAACTTCGGTCTTCATGCCATCGAGGAAACCCGAATTAACCGCGACGCCGTATTCGGTGAAAGCGCGATCGGCGGGTCCCGCGGTTCCATCCGCCGGTGCGGTCACGACGGGAATTGCGAGGCCGTATTTTTTCGCAAATTCGAAATCGCGCTGGTCCTCGCCCGGCGCCGCCATGATCGCGCCAGTGCCGTAGCCCATCAGCACGTAGTCCGCGATCCAGATGGGAATTTCCTCATTACTGAAGAGATTGCGGGCGAAAGCGCCGGTGAATACTCCGGTTTTTTCCTTAACCGTCGAGAGCCGCTCGATCTCGCTCTGACGGCGCGCCTGCGCGACGTAGTCCTCGACCTGCGCGCGTTGGCCCGGTGTCGTAACTTCGGCGACCAGCGGGTGCTCCGGCGCAAGTACCATGAACGAGACACCGAACACCGTATCGGGGCGGGTAGTAAAAAAGCGCACTTCCTGACCCGCGTGGCCAACTACCGGAAAAGCCAGTTCAGCGCCTTCGGAACGGCCGATCCAATTGCGCTGCATCAGCTTTATCGGGTCAGGCCAGTCGATACCGTCAAGGTCGGCGAGCAGGCGATCGGCATACGCTGTGATCTTGAAAAACCACTGCTCGAGATCCTTTTTAGATACCAGCGTCTCCGTATGACGCCAGCAGCAGCCGTTTACCACCTGTTCATTGGCCAGGATCGTGCGGCACTTCTCACACCACCATTGTGAACCCAGCGCGCGATAGGCGAGTCCGCGGCGGTACAGTAACAGGAAAACCCATTGGGTCCATTTGTAATATTCGGGTGACGACGAGTTGATCTCGCGGCTCCAGTCGTACGCGCATCCCGCCAACTTCAACTGACGTTTAAAGTTTGCGGCATAGCGCGGCACGGTCTGCTTGGGATGCAGCCGCTTGAGCAGCGCGTCATTCTCGGCCGGTAAGCCGAATGCGTCCCAGCCCATCGCATGCAGAACATTAAAGCCCGCCATTCGCTTGTAGCGCCCGATAACGTCACAGGGTACGTAATTATGGAGATGACCGACTGAGAGGCCATCACCCGAGGGGTACGGGAACATTTCCAACACGTAGAACTTCGGCTGGCCGGGTTCTTCACGAGTCAGATAAAGATTTGAACGTTCCCATTCCTGCTGCCATTTGGGCTCGATCGCGCCGGGCTCGTATCTATCTTCCATAGTGTTATTTTTGCTCTCGTGGACGTTCCTCGGCTAGCAGCGGCACAGTCTTTCCGAGCTAACAAACTACCGCTTGGAAAGCTGATGTCACTCTCGGGAGTAGAACGCTGAAGAGCGGAGTCTAGCAATGCGGTGGGTTGCCGCTCCAACGGCCACAGCAAAGTGTCAACAGAAGCACGTTGCAAAGCTCGTGAACGGGATTGCAACTGAAAAAGCTCGTTCCATAAGCTGCATTTTGGTACTTTTCGCAGAAGGTCTCAGCCGTTAAGCATGAGATCTCAGACATTGAAATCGATTACAGAAACCCATGATCATAATCTGCCCAAGGTCCCGCCTACTACCGTTTCGGATGCGGCGAATCGCCCCTTGAATGGGGTGCCGGAGACTCGAACTCTCTCAGGTCCTAACGCAGAAAAGCCGGATCAGGTGAACTTAACGTGGAAGACTTGATTTTTGAAAAAGGCGAGCTTGCGCTCCTCACGATCAACCGCCCGAAGGCGCTCAACGCGCTGAACCGTGAACTGGTTGAGAATTTGGCACGCGTGCTGCGCGATGTTCGCCACGACCATGCGGTGCGCGTACTGCTTGTTACGGGCGCCGGCGACCGCGCTTTCGTCGCCGGGGCGGATATCGCCGCGATGTCGGAGATGACTGCAATCGAGGGTCTCGAATTTAGCAGGCTGGGCCATCGCGTAATGCAGAGTATAGAGGATCTTTCGATTCCGGTAATCGCGGCCGTCAATGGTTTTGCGCTCGGTGGTGGTTTGGAGTTGGCGATGGCTTGTGATCTGATTATCGCCAGCGAAAAGGCGCGCTTCGGACAGCCGGAGATCAATCTGGCGCTGATTCCCGGGTTCGGCGGCACCCAACGCCTGCCACATCGCATCGGCCATGCACGTGCCCGCGAGTTGATTATGACCGGTGACATGATAGACGCGAAAACGGCGCTGGAGTGGGGCTTGGTCAACAGGGTCGTGGCGCCGGACCAACTGCTGGCCGAAGCGCGCAGCCTCGCCCGGAACCTCGCCAGCAAATCGGGCATCGCGCTCAGGCAGGCCAAGGCCGCCCTCCGGGCATCGTTCACGATGGAAGAAGACGCCGGTCTGCGCTTCGAGCAAAGTGCGTTCGGGCTGGTCTTCGCCAGTGCCGACCGCGTTGAAGGTACCAAGGCGTTCGTCGGAAAGCGCGACCCGAAGTGGCAACATAAATGACTTTGTACCTCTCCCACGATGGATGCTGGCGTCTTCACCCGGCAGGGCACCGACCGAACCCCCTGCCGCCGCGTATATGATAGCCTCCTTTAGGAGGATTTATGACGCCAGATACCATGATTGTGGTGCTCGTCATTGCAGTCGCAACGACCTTGCAAATTGCTGGCTTGGTTTTCATCGCATTCCAAGTGCGCAAGATGAACGACAAAATGATCGCGGACGACGCCTCGATTTTCCTGCAGGGCCGCCAAGTTCAAGAGATACTGCGTGAAATGCGCGAACTGTTGCGGGCTCAGTCCTGATAAGCAACGACCTCGTTTTTGAGGCCGGACAGAATCAAACCCTCGGCCGGCGCTCCGCGTGCGCCCAACCTCTCCACACAGGGCGCTCATGCCTTTCTATCGACGGCACCTACCATCTAAGATACAAGTAGTCGCGGAATATGGACTTGGCCGTGCTAGCTGCATTGAGCGCGGCTGAATGTCGTGCATGGATCTGGAACTTAATGAGGCACAACGCGGGGCGCGCGATATCGCCCGGCGCTTCGCCCGTGAAAAACTCGACCGTATCGGGGTTGAAATCGACCGGACGCATCAGTTCCCGCGCGATGTAGTCGCTGAACTCGGCCGTCTAGGTATGCTGGGCGTTTTTGTCCCCGAGAAATACGGTGGCGCCGGCCTCGACAACGTCGCTTATGCCTTGGTTGTGGAAGAGTTGTCGGTCGAATGTGCCGCCACCGGCGTAATCGTTTCGGCCCATTCCTCGCTGGGCTCCTGGCCGATTCTGGGCACGGGCGATGAGTCCCAGCGGCAGCGATACTTGCCGAAAATGGCGAATGGAGAATGGCTAGGATGCTTCGCACTGACTGAACCGCAAGCCGGCTCGGATGCGGCCGGCCAGAAGACACGGGCGGTCCGCGATGGCGATTCCTACGTGATCAACGGCACCAAGAACTTCATTACTAATGGCCCGCAAGCCGGCATCTGCATCCTATTTGCCAACACCGTCCCCGACCAGGGCCATCGTGGGATCAGCGCGTTTGTGGTCGAGACGGCTTGGTCGGGTTTCCATGTGGTCCGGACTGAGGACAAAATGGGAATCCATGGCGCCCACAGCGCTCAATTGAGCTTCTCCGATTTACGGGTGCCGCGCGAGAATCTGTTAGCTGGCGAGGGTGAAGGTTTCAAAGTCGCGATGAAAACGCTCGATGGCGGCCGTATCGGAATCGCCGCGCAGGCGGTTGGAATTGCGCGTGCGTCGCTCGAAGCCTCGTTAAAATACGCCCAGGAACGTAGGACCTTCGGGAATCCATTGGCGAGCTACCAGGCGATACAATGGAAGCTGGCTGACATGGCGGTCGAGGTGGACGCCGCAAGGTTGCTGACCTTGCAAGCGGCCTCGCTGAAAGACATGGGGCGGCCATGCACTAAACAATCGGCGATGGCTAAGCTGTTCGCCGCCGAAACTGCTATGAACGCCGCCACCGAAGCGGTCCAGATTCATGGCGGTTACGGCTATACCAGGGAGTTCAAGGTCGAGCGGTTTTTCCGCGACGCCAAGATTACTGAAATCTACGAAGGCACTTCGGAAATCCAACGTCTGGTGATTTCGAGCCACGTGCTTCAAAACCGGTGAGGAGCCTGTGACGACAAAGCAGGAATGGCTGGAACAGTCCTATCAAAGCGCGAAGGAACGCCCCGTCCGTTTCACGACCCTTTCGGACATGGCAGTCGAGCCGTTGTATACCCCAGAAGACCTCAAGGGCGAGTACGATGCCGTTCTCGGGTTTCCTGGAGCCTATCCGTATACACGCGGAGTGTACGAATCGATGTACCGGGGACGGCTGTGGACGATGCGCCAGTTCGCCGGTTTTGGACTCGCCGAAGATACCAACCAGCGCTTCCATTTTCTGCTGGCCCAGGGTCAGGACGGCCTCTCCACTGCCTTCGACATGCCAACGCTGATGGGTTACGACGCCGATAGCGAGCGCGCGATCGGCGAGGTCGGCCGCGAAGGTGTCTCCGTCAGTTCGATTCACGACATGGCGACGTTGTTCGACCGGATCCCGGTCGGACGCGTATCCACTTCGATGACCGTGAACTGCTCGGCGTCGGTGCTGCTGGCGGCATATCTGGTTGTCGCCGAGCGGCAGGGTGTGCCATGGGAGCAGGTCAGCGGTACTATCCAGAACGATATGCTCAAAGAGTATATCGCGCAAAAAGAATGGATCTGTCCGCCGGCGCCGGCCCTGCGTGTCGTTACCGACATGGTCGAATTTTGTGCGAGGAAGGCTCCGCGTTTTCATCCAGTATCGATTTCGGGCTACCACATCCGCGAGGCCGGTTCGACCGCGATCCAGGAGCTGGCTTTCACGATTGCCGACGGCCTTTGTTACGTAGAAGACGCCGTCAAACGAGGACTCGACGTCGATGACTTCGCACCACGGTTGTCCTTCTTCTGGGATATTCACGTCGACTTTCTTGAAGAAATTGCCAAGCTCAGGGCGGCACGCCGAATGTGGGCTCAGTTGATGAAGGAGCGCTTCGGCGCAAAGAATCCGCGTTCGATGATGCTCCGAACCCATGCCCAGACCGCGGGCGTTTCCCTCACTGCCCAGCAGCCGATCAACAATGTCGTGCGTGTAGCGCTTCAGGCGATGGCGGGGGTGTTGGGCGGAGTGCAGTCGATGCATACCAATTCGATGGACGAAACGCTGGCATTGCCGACCGAGCAGTCGGTAATGGTTGCGCTGCGCACGCAACAGATAATCGCCGAAGAAACCGGAGTCACCAACACCATCGATCCCCTGGGCGGGAGTTACGCGGTCGAGGCGTTGACGGATAAGATCGAGGCGGAGGCGATGGAGTATATCCGCAAAATCGATGAGATGGGGGGAATGCTCAAAGCCATCGAGCGCGGCTATCCCCAGCGCGAAATTGCCGAGGCGGCATTCAATTATCAACGCCAGCTCGAACAGGGCATCAAGACCGTCGTCGGTGTGAACAAGTTCTCGGTTCCTGAGGAGATCGCGATCGAGGTGCTGAAGATTGATCCAGCGCTCGAGGAGCGGCAGATTCAGCGCGTGCGTAAGATGAAGCGCGAGCGCAACGGCACTGCTGTTAAAGAATCGCTGAAGCGGGTTGCTGAGGCCTGCCGTTCGGGCGAGAACCTGATGGAACCGATCTGCGAGGCGGTGCGCCGTGAGATCACGGTGGGCGAGATTAGTGACGTATTCCGCACCGAGTTCGGCGTTTATAAAGACCCCGCTTGGATCTAAAGAACGTGGCGGAAAAAAGATTACGTATCCTCGTGGCCAAACCAGGTCTTGATGGACATGATCGGGGCGCCAAAATCATTGCGCGGGCGCTGCGCGACGGCGGTTTCGAGGTCATTTATACCGGACTTCATCAAACTCCTGAGATGATTGCTGAAGCTGCCGTACAAGAGGACGTCGACGCGGTCGGCTTGAGCATTCTCTCCGGTGCGCACATGACGCTGTTCCCGGAGGTGATTCGCCTGCTGAAGGAGAAGGGAGCTGACGATGTCACCATTTTCGGTGGCGGCATCATCCCCGACGAGGATGCACGCAAACTCGCCGAGATGGGCGTGAAGAGGATCTTCACCCCAGGCGCCTCGACCGAGGACATCATCAAGTGGGTCAGCGAAAACGTGCTGCCGCGCCAATAAGGTATGGATTTCGAGCTAACCGAAGAACAGCGTCAGATTCGCGCGACCGTAGCCGATTTCGCTGAACGTGAGATCAAGCCATTCGCATCGCAGTGGGATCGCGATGAAATTTTTCCCCGCGGCGTGGTCGAGAAGATAGGCGACCTGGGCTTCCTGGGCGTAGCGTTTCCAGAGAAGTACGGTGGCGGCGGCGCCGATACGCTGTCGCAGGTCATCGTGGTAGAGGGACTCGCGCGGCACGACGCTGGCATCGCATTGTCCTGCGCTGCGCACATGTCGCTCGCATCGGGGCACATCGCAATGTTCGCCCCCGAGGAACATCGGACGCGTTATCTGCCGGATATGCTGGCCGGAAGAAAACTCGGCGCCTGGTGCCTGACCGAACCCGGTTCCGGTTCCGATGCCTCCGCGATGGTCACGCGCGCAATCCGCTCCGGCGATGACTTCACGATAAATGGCTCGAAGATGTTCATCACCAACGGTGGCGTTGCCGACGTTTATGTGGTGATGGCGATTACGGACTCAATCGCAGGCCGGTCCGGGGTCTCGGCCTTTATCGTCGAGCGTGGCACCGCAGGGCTCAGCAACGGCCGCAAAATCGAAAAGCTGGGACTGCATTCGTCCGACACCGCTGAGGTGATTTTTGAGAACGTAACGGTCCCCGCGGGCAATCTGATAGGCGAGACCGGCGCAGGTTACCGGCAGACGTTACAGGTGCTCGAAGGCGGCCGTATTGGGATCGCCGGTTGGGCGATCGGGATGGCTCGGGGGGCAATGGAAGACGCCGCCGCGTATGCTAAAGAACGCCGGCAGTTCGGACAGGCGATCGCGGATTTTCAGGCGATTCAATGGATGCTGGCCGACATGGCGACCAGAATCGAAGCGTCATGGATGCTGACCTGCCGCGCCGCCTGCCTGCGAGACAAAGGCCTCCCCTACGGGCGGGCAGCTTCGATGGCGAAGTTATACGCGTCGGAAACCGCAGTGTGGGCCACAATCAAAGCGGTCCAGATTCATGGCGGTTACGGCTATGTCACTGAATTTCCGGTCGAGCGCTATATGCGCGACGCGAAGTTGTCGGAAATCGGCGAAGGCACCAGCGAAGTCCAGCGGATGATCATAGCCAAATCGTTACTGCGCGACGGTTATTTGGCGGGGTAGAAGTATCCCTGAGTGCAGCTTCCGCGTCCAGGTGGCACAGACTTCCCGTCTTGGGGTCCTGAACTGAATCATGAGTCTGTCGTTGGAGACGGATAACTTCCTCCAAAGTGCCGAACTCTACGACGCGATCTATCATTTCAAGAATTACCAGCGTGAAAGCGAACTTCTGCGCAACGTGATCGATCGCCTCGTGCCAGGTGCGCAAACCTTGCTCGATGTCGGCTGCGGCACCGGCGAGCACGCGAAATTTCTCAAGCAATACTATGCGGTCGACGGTGTCGATATAAACAATAGCTATGTCGAAGCGGCGCGCACGAAAAATCCCTCGGGCAAATACCGCTGCGCAGATATGACTGATTTCGACCTGGGATCAAACTATGACGTGGTGACGTGTCTGTTTAGTGCAATTGGATACGTCAAGACAGCCGTATGCGTTGAACACGCGATCTCGTCGATGGCGCGGCATGTTCGGCCGGGTGGCGCATTGCTCGTGGAGCCGTGGCTTCCGCCCGACCGCTGGAAACCGGGGGCACTCTCGGTCCACACCGGCGAAACGCGGGACGGTCTGGTCTGCCGGATGGCATTAAACGGTCGGCAGGACAACCTGTCCATTATCTCACTTCATTATCTCCACGGAACGGGGCGCGGCATTCGTTACTATACAGAACATCTGGAACTCGGGCTCTTTACCAAGGAGGAGATGGCAAACGCCTTCGGCCGGGCAGGAATGCATGTCGATTACGAGCCGGAAGGGTTGATAGGGAGGGGACTCTATATCGGAACTTTTCCTCCTCCGTCATCCTGAACCGGAGCATGCGGGCGAGCCTTACCCCACCGTGCATTCTTCACATTCAGAATGACAGACGGTGCAGGCTTCCGAACCGCTCATGGGGACAACGCACCTCGCCGGCTCACTGTTGGGCGGTCGTTTGAGGACTCAGGGCCGCCGTATTGATTTTCGCCACCGACCGATTTGCTACCGCGACCAGGTCGAGCGCATCGGGATGCAGATATTTCTGAGCTGTCTCCTGGATGTCGAGTTTCGTTACCTCGCCGATCAGTTTTGGATAGCGCTCCGCGTAGTCGAGCCCGAGGCCAAAGAGTTCGACTTGCAGCATAAAGCTTACTATCTGGCTTTGGCGGTCCAGACGCAACGGGAAGCTGCCAATCAGGTACTTTCTGGCCGACGCGAGTTCGTGGTCAGATACGGGCTGGCTCTGGATTTCGCGAAGTTGCGCGACGATCAACTTGAGTGCTTCCTGCGCACTCTCGTTCTTGGTCTGGAGCACTACGGCAAACGCACCAGGGAATTTTCCTGCGGAGAATGCACTATCGATTGAGTAGACGAGTCCGGCTTTGCTCCGCACCACTCTCATTAGACGTGAAGCGAAACCGCCACCGCCAAGAATATAGTTCATTACCTGGACTTTGTAGTAATCGGGATTGGTACGAGCGATGCCCCCTGAGCCGAGAATCAAATTGGCCTGCGCCACGTTGCGATTCACCAGGTTCGCATGGATACCGGGCGCTACGCTCGGTGCGGCCGGCTCGGCTTGCGCTGGTACGGTCCCCCTAAGGCCTGCCAACTCCTGCTCAATCCTGGCCTTAATCGTGTCGAGATCAGCATCGCCCACCGCCGCAATCACCGCGCTACCGGTCCTGTAGTAACGGTGGTAGAAATTCCGCACGTCGTCCGGTGTGAGTTTGCCGACAGTATCGGCGAAGCCTTCAGTCGGATGGCCATATGGACCATTGCCAAAGAGCAGTTTGGCGAAAGCCACCATCGCGGTGTAGCCCGGCTCTTCTTCGCTCGCTTTGATAGCGGCCACCTGATCGCCACGCTTGCGCAAGATGTCGCTGTCGCGCAGTCCCGGACTCTCCAACGACTGCGCTAACAGGTGCAAGGTGTCGTTTTCATACTTCTTCAGCGATGTCATACTTGCATAGACGTAATCGCGATCGGCGCCGATGCTGATCGAACCGCCCATGAAATCGATTTTCTGATTGAACTCCGCTGAACTGAGTTGTTTCGTCCCCTGCTCCAACGACGCCGCAGTCAGTTCAGCCAGACCCTGCTTGCCGGGCGGATCGCGCCGTGAGCCGGCGTCGAGCGCAATGGCAATCGAGACCATGGGCAACTGATGTTGCTGAGACACCAACAGCACCGCGCCGTTGTTAAGCTTCGCTCGCTTGATTTCAAGCGCGTGCGACGCGGAAACCGACAGCGCAACAGCGCTCACTGCCGCGAGAACCGTACCCGCAGCTTGCGCCAGTCGGCGCCTCATCGAAACGCCTCGCTGGAATCAATCAGCAGGGGCACAGGCGTCAGCCTCGCGGCAAGTGCGCGGGCTATGCGCTCGGCGGCTAGCGGTGCAGTGTGATGTACGGTGCCGACCGCACCGCCACCGGCTTCATGCGGCAGCAAACCAGTCGGAACCAGCACTCCCACCGTCCGGTTGGGTTTAACCAGGTACTGCTTGATCACTCGTTGGACATCCGCAGCGGTAACCTTGTCGATTCCGCCCAAATATCGGTCGACCAGGTGATAGTCACCGAGCATTTGGTAGACGCCGAGCAACTGCGCCTCTCGGAAGATTGAGTCCTGGCCGAAGACGAAAGCCGCCTCTTCCAGATTCTTGGCCTTCTGCAGCTCGGCTGGTGATGCAGGTTGATTGCCAATCATCTCGAGTTGACGATCCACCTCAGCCATTACATCGTCGGCTTTCACCCCGGGCCGCATCTGCGCCGCGATCCAGAACAGGTTCGGATCGAACGAAGTCAGGTCGTACTCCACTTCCACATCCACCACCATCTGTTTGTCGATTACAAGGTCCTTGTACAAGCGTGAGCTTTTGCCGTCGCCCAGCATCTCACCCGCAACTTCGAGCGCAAAAGAATCGTTAGCGTTCTTATAGTTCGGCGAGTGAAACGCCTCAGCCAAGGCTGGCAAATTGGCGGCGTGGCGCAGCGTTACCTGGTGCTCGCCCTGCTGCGGCGGTTCGACTTCGGTGACCGGTGTAGGCTTGGGGCCATTAGCGAGGGCGCCGAACAATTCTTCGATCTGCTTCATCACCTTAGCCGCGTCGAAATCCCCGACCGCGACCACGATCGCGTTTTGCGGAGAATAGTAGACAGTGTGGTAGTTGAGCGCGTTCGCCAAGGTCAGGCCCTGAATATCATGCATCCATCCGATCACAGGCCAATGGTAGGGATGAGCAGTAAAGGAGGCCGCCTGGACCTGTTCTTCGAGCGCTTCCTGGGGACTGTCATCGGTCCGCAAGCGGCGCTCCTCCATCACCACGGCTTTTTCTGACTCGAAACCCTTAGGAGCAAAATTCGCCATACGGTCCGCCTCTAACGAGAGCGGCACGTCCAAGTGGTCGCGATTAATTATTTCGAAATAATCAGTGTAATCGGCTGAGGTGAAAGCATTATCCTCGCCCCCGTTCTCGGCGATGATATTGGAAAATTCGTCGGGGCCATATTTTTTTGTCCCGCGAAACATCAAATGCTCACACAGATGCGAGATGCCGGTTTCGCCGAACGTCTCATTGCGCGATCCAACATGATAGAAGACGTTCAGCGTTGCAACCGGCGCCTTGTGGTTCTCGAGGACGAGCGCCTGTAGCCCATTCGGCAATCTTTTGTACTTGACGTTATCGGAAATAGCCGCCAGTGCGCCGCCGTTCAGGAGCATAATTGTCAACGCCGAGACTGCGCACACGGCGAGCCTGCCGCCCCGGAGCCGAGCTGTGATGTTCATGATATACAGTCAGTTAAGTCTTTGCCGCACGCCCTAGTCAAGTGACAAAACGCAATCGCCGCTGCTCTGAATATCTGAAGTCTCTTCCGATCGGAAGCAAGGAAACGCCTTGGCGAACAGGATGCCAACGCAGCAATTGATCAAGACCCCCGGTTGAAACAGAAATTGCATATTGGCGGCCTGATTTGTAAAGATACTCCCCATGATGACTTCACCTGCATCCGCCAACGAGCATGCTCTCTTCACCTTTAAAGGCATGCTGACAAAATTCATGCGGATGCTTTTTCCGCTCGAATTTCGACTCGATTCCCTGGCCAACACTGGCGCTATCCTGGCCTTTCATTATCCGCTGATCGCGGGCGAAATGATCTATCTGCCGGAAAGCGTATCGCAGATAGGCAGCGAGACGTTGGCCCGTGATTATTACATCCTGACCGCCGCACATCTTGCCGCGCGTCATGAATTCGGCACGTTCGACTTCCGCCTGTCGGATATTCCCGGTTTTGAGGATCGCGGCGAGACCGGGGTCGAAGCGCTTGACAGCTATGTCGAGGCTTTCGATGATCCCGCGCTTGCTGGCGCGCTGCTCCGCCTTTGCGAAGCAGCGCGAGTCGACGCTGAGTTGGCGCGCCGTTACCGGGGTCTGGAGCCCCGGCTACGGCGAATGAATGCGACGTTGGTAGAGACGCTGCGGCCCGAGGCCCTCAGCACTATCCTGGTGAAGGCAGCGCTGGCTGCGGGGTCGGGCGAGCCCGGTCCTGCCGGCGGATTTAACAGCCGTGCCCGCGAATTCTTCGAGCCGTTGCGTCAGGCCGACACTGACGTCACACAGAGCGCGCTCGTCAGCGGAATGATGTACCAATGGCTACAGGCGCTTATCGCGGCCGCGCGCGCCGCCGGCGTGACCGACGCGATGGGGGAACGTGCCGACCAGATGCGCAACGATTTGATCGGCAACCTGAATCGCCCGGCTGGGGATGCCGACGATGCGCTCGGCGACGGCGCGGACCAGGACGGCGGCGGCGAAACTGATCAGCTTGTGCAGATGGAAAGTTCCGGCCGGCATTCCAAGGGTAAAGGCGGCCGGCCTCTCACACCCGAGGAACTGCGCAAGCTTATCGAGCAGGGAGCACAACTCAAACCGTCCGAATCGAGCGGTGACGCCGACGGCGACGGAATGTATCTCACTCAGCTTGGCAACAAGGACGTGCAGGAATTGGAGCAATTGCGCGAGCAACTCGGCGAGGTCAGCACGATGCCAGGCGCGGGACGCCTGATCCTGGGGCGCACCCGTACGCAGGACTCCTATTACGCATACGACGAATGGGACTATGTCGCTGCCGACTACCGGCGCAATTGGTGCCGGCTGCGCGAAATCCGCGTCGACGGCGACGGTAGCGATTTCTTCGAGGCCACGCTTTTACGTTATGCCGAGTTGCTGCCGCAGGTGCGCCGCAACTTCCAGCGAATCCGGCCAGCCTCCTATCGGATGGTACGCGGACTCGAAGATGGCGATGAAATCGACCTGGAACGCACGATCGAATCGCGCGTCGCGCGGCGAATGGGCGAGGTGCCTGACAGCCGGCTCTACAAGGCGCGCAAGAAAGAGGCGCGCGACGTTGCCACGCTTTTCCTGCTGGACATGTCGGCCTCAACCGACGAGCCGATTCATCGTGAGCCGCCGCGCTACGGGCAGCAGGACGACGACAACGACGACTGGACGAAAACGTGGCAGCGCCGTCCCCAACAGCCAATGCGTCCCCGCCGCATCATCGACGTTAATAAGGAAGCCCTGGTGATCATGGCGCAGTCGCTCGAGGAAATCGGCGACTCCTACGCCATAATGGGTTTTTCCGGCCATGGCCGCGACAACGTCGAGTTCTATGTAATCAAGGAGTTCGACAATGAATTGACCGATGAGGTCAAAGCGCGTGTGGGAGCGGTCGAGCCGAAACGATCCACCCGGATGGGCACGGCGATCCGCCATGTGCGCGAGAAGTTCAAGGACGTCTCCTCGCGGGCCAAGCATGTAATGCTGTTGAGTGACGGTTTCCCCCAGGATTTCGATTATGGGCATGATCGGCGTTCGAATGCGTACGGGATTCAGGACACGATGGTAGCGTTGAAAGAGCTGGAAATGTCCGGCGTGCTGCCGTTTTGCATCACGGTGGACCGCACCGGCCACGACTATCTGCGCCAGATGTGCTCAGCGTCGCGTTATCTAGTGATCGAAGACATCACGTCATTGCCGCGTCAGTTGCCAAAGATATACGAACAGGTGGTCCGCTGGTAATGTGATAATTCGTCCGGCCCGCTCCGCTTAACGAGCGAGGAGAGAACATGGCTTACGACATACTCATCCGTAATGGCACTATCGTCGATGGTTCGGGTCTACCGCGGTATCGCGCCGACATCGGCATCGCCGGCGGCCGGATTGCATGTATCGGCACGCCACAGGATACGGCCCGCGAAATCATCGATGCCGAGGGCCTGGTGGTAGCACCCGGCTTCATCGATGCCCACACACACATGGATGCCCAGGTATTTTGGGATGCGCTCGGTACCTGCTCATGCTGGCACGGTGTTACCTCGGTGGTGATGGGCAACTGCGGCTTCTCGCTCGCCCCCTGTGAAGAAAAAGACAAATTACTCGTCATGCGCAATCTGGAGCGTGCCGAGGATATCTCGCCTGAGGCGATGCAGGCGGGGATCAAATGGTCGTGGAAGACCTTCCCGGAATATCTTGACGCGGTCGACCGTCTTCCCAAGGGCATCAACTATGCCGCCTACGTGGGCCATTCGGCATTGCGGACCTATGTGATGGGCGAGCGTGCATTCGACCAGGAGGCTAACTCTGAAGACCTCACCGCGATGAAGGCCGAACTGCGGTCCGCTATCCACGCGGGGGCGGCTGGTTTTACCACCTCGCGTTCGCGTGCGCATCAAACTCCTGACGGGCGTCCGGTGGCCAGCCGTCTGGCTAATTGGGATGAGGTGAAGCAACTGGTCGGTGTGATGGGCGACTTGCACGCGGGAGTGTTTGAGATTGCGCGGGAAGACATCGACCGCGACCCTGACAGGATGCGCGACTATATCAGCCGCCTGAAGGCGCTCGCCGTCAGCACCGGCGTGCCGACTACTTTTGGCGTAACCTATTCGCGCAAGACTCCCCATACGTGGCGCCCGATGTTTGAGATGGTCGATGACACGAATGCGGCGGGTGGCAAGATGCTGGTGCAGGGCCATAGCCGCTCGATCAGCACGCTGTTGTCGTTTGAAACCAGGACTCCATTCGATAAGGCAGAGATATGGCGCGATATCCGCAAGCTGCCGTTGGACGAGCAGGAAGCTGCGTTGCGCAATCCCGAGCTTCGCGCGAAGTTGGTCGAGGCGGCGCATGAGCGAATGCGTTCGCGCGAGGAAACCGTCGGTGCCGAACCGCGGTCGCCTGAGTTCGACTGGATTTTCGTGCTCGACAAACCGATTCCGCCATACCGCTCAGTTGGCGAAATCGCGCGTGAACAAAACAAGGATCCCATCGAGATGATGATTGAGCTGGCGCTGGAAAAGCATCTCCGGCTCTTCTTCCAGCAGCCGCTGGTCAACGAAGATCAAAACGTGGTGCTCGCGATGATGCGGCATCCGCGTTCTGTAGTTACTTTCTCGGATTCGGGCGCGCACGTGTCGCAGATTATGGATTCGTCGATCCAGACGCATTTGCTGAGTTACTGGGTGCGCGAAAAGCAAGCGTTGACGCTGGAACAGGCCGTCAGGAAAATAACGTTCGACCTCGCCTCTTTTTGGGGGCTGACCGGACGTGGCTTGCTGCGCGAAGGAAATCTCGCCGATCTGGTGATCTTCGATCCGGATAAGGTGGCGCCGCAAATGCCGGCACTGGCTCACGACCTGCCGGCCGGGGCGCGTAGGCTGAAACAGAAAGCAGATGGAATCCTCGCTACGATAGTCAATGGCGAAGTAGTGCTCCGCCACAACGAACACACCGGCGCGCTGCCGGGCCGTCTGCTACGCGGCCCGTTAGCGGCGTAGTCTTGAGGCAGGTTGAGGGAACCGGAGGCCTTTGCAGCTCTGCACGTTTCCGCCGAAGGAGTGACCGCTTAGAACCGCGGAGCCTAAAGACCTCGGGGGACTGCAATGCGGATTCGAACTCGTCCATTGGAAGAGCGCGATATCGCTGAAGCCGACCGGATCATGAGGCTTGCATTCGGCACTTTTTTCGGTCTGCCAGATCCGATGACAATCTTCGGCGACAGTGACATCGCTTACACCCGTTTTCGGGCTGCCCCTGATTCGGCCTTAGCGGCGGAGGCGGATAGCCGTCTGGTGGGTTCAAATTTTATCACTCAATGGGGGAGTTTCGGATTTTTCGGACCGCTCTCGGTAGAGCCGCAGTTGTGGAATCAGGGAGTAGCGCAGTGCCTCCTCGAACCCACCATGGAGCTCTTCGAAAAATGGGAGTGCCGCCAGGCCGGTCTCTTCACCTTCAGTCACAGCCCAAAGCACATCGCCCTCTATCAAAAGTTCGGCTTCTGGGCACAGTTTCTTACGCCGGTGATGTCGAAGCAGGTTGCTCCGTCAACTTCTCAACAAGGCTACATGCTATTCTCCGAACTGCCGGGCGCGCACAAGGAAGGATCCCTGGCCGAATGTTGTAAAGCAACCGGCGAGATCTACGAGGGTCTGGATGTTTCGCGAGAGATTCGAGCGGTCGACTCTCAACGCGCTGGCGACACGATTTTTACTCGACGGCTCCAAGGTGTCTGCGTTCGGAGTTTGTCATGTCGGCCCGAAGACTGAAGCGGGAACCGGCGTTTGTTATGTAAAATTCGGCGCTGTGCGTCCTGGAGCTTCCGCTCAGAGTAGCTTCGAGAGGTTGCTCGACTGCTGCGAGGCTTATGCAGCCACGCGGAGCGTGGGCAGGCTGACGGCTGGTGTCAACATGGGTCGTCATGAGGCTTACAGGATCATGGTCGGACGGGGCTTCCGCACGGAGCTGATGGGCGTGGCGATGCAAAAGGCAAATGCCCCCGGTTTCAACCGACCCGGCATCTATGTATTAGACGATTGGCGATGAGCTCGGAAAATCTCTCTACTCTTCGCGGCCTGAGGTATTCGGGCTTAAGTCCTGCTGCCACGCAGAATTGAGAACAAGCGACGATTGCAGCCAAGCGCAGGCGGCAAAAAAGCCACTCAGGTTATATGATGTGAGGCCGCCACTGCCAGGTGCTCATTTCGCTACCGCGCTTTGTTGTGCCATCAGCTCATTCGCATACGGCATCAGCGTTGAGAACAGGTTCACCTGCGAGTCGAGGGTCTTGCCGATTCCGCTGAGCAAGCCCATTACCCGATTGACCAGCAGCACGTCCGCGGGAACCTCGACTATAGGGTTCGCGCGCAATGTGCGCGGCAGCTCCTCGGCAAATTCCCCGACCAGTTCACGATCGGCGTAAGCGCGGTTGCGCTTCACCGAATTCCCCAAAAAGAGATCCGCGAGCATCAGCAAGGTCGCCGGCGAATGGTCGCGCGTGCGGAAGCCGAGAGCGTGAAAGGCAGAGACAATCCCTTCGCGGTCCGTCGTCAAAATCGCGAAAGTCAACCGTACCATCGCGTCGCGAAACGCCGGCGGAAAGTCCTTGGCTAGTCCGAAGTCGAGCAGCACCAGGCGCGGGCCGGGCTGAACCAGGATATTGCCGGGATGCGGATCGGCATGAAAAAAACCGTCACGCAGGATCATCTCGGTAAAAATCTCGATGAGCTTTTGCGCGACCTCGTGCTTGTCAATTGCGGCGCGCGCCAATCCTTCGATATCGGTGACTTTGACCCCCTCCACCAATTCCATCGTGAGCACCCGGCGGGTTGTGAATTCGTGATAGACTTGGGGAATTATGACATCAGGACGGGAGGCGAAATTGCGCCTGATGGTTTCGCAATTACGCGCCTCATTGAGGAAATCGAGCTCCATCGGGATGTACTTCAGGAGTTCGCGCGCGATGATGCGGAAATCCAAGTCCGGCTCCAGCCGGGCAAGCAGCCGCAGAGTGAACATCAGGTTGCGCAGGTCGGCGCGGATGATCCCCTCGATTTCCGGATATTGCACCTTAACGGCGCACCGCCGGCCGTCAGCGGTGCGCGCTTGATGCACCTGCGCAAGTGAAGCTGCCGCAAGCGGACACGGGTCGAACTGCGCGAAGATAACTTCAAGCGGACGGGCAAGTTCTTTTTCGATCTGCTGCCGAATGATGCCGAATGGGCGTGGCGGCACGCTATCGTGCAGTCCCGATAGCGTTCCCACCCATTCTTCCGGCAAAATATCGGCTCGTGTCGCGATAAACTGACAGGCTTTAATCAGCAGCCCTTCGAGCCGAATCGAGGCGGCGTAAAGCGCGCGCGCGGCACGCAAGTCCTGGCGCCGGTACCGCTGCTCTTTGCGCTGTTTGCCAAAGTAGCGCGACCATAGCTGAATCGCCTTGTAGCGGCTGTAGATGCGCGCCGCAAGCAGCAGCACGCTGATAAAGCGATAAACCCGCGTCGGCAGGCGCGGCTCGGGAACGGATTTTTGGAAATCGACTGGATTGTTCGCAGTGAGCAAAGACCCAGAACCCTCACCCTGACCCTCTCCCGCCCAATTCCCCTCACCTCTGCTCTCCAACAGAGGAGCGTGAGGGGACGGGCAGGAGCGGGCGAGGAACAGCATATTCTGTTGCAAGTTTAAACGATGGCGAACCCGCGGAGAACAGCGGCCGAACCGATCTTAGCCCGAGCGACTCCCTCCGGGGCTTTTGCTGGTGCTCCAGGACTGAGAATCTGGTGAGCAACCCTGCACGCGACATACGGCATATTATGCGCCGCTATTTTGCGGTGTGGTGGGTATATTCGTTCGGCGGCGGGTTTCTTTTTGGCGTCTATCCACTGTTCTTGCGCGCACGTGGCCTGAACCAGTTGCAGATGAACAGTGTGCTGGCCACCTATTTCACCGTTACTTTCCTGACCGATGTGCCAACCGGGGCGTTTGCGGATGCGCTCGGGCGCCGCCGGTCCTTCATGCTGGGATGTGCCCTGAGAACCGCAGCCTTCATGGTGTACTTCTTCGCCTACCGTTATCCGATGTTTCTGCTTGGGGAGACGATTGACGGTATCGGCACCACGTTCTGCAATGGCGCTATCGACGCATGGGGCGTGGACGCGCTCGACCAAGCGGGTTTTCAAGGTCTAAAGGACCGCCTCTTCTCTCGAATTTCCCAGCTCACCAACGTTGGCTTTATGGCATCCGCGGTGATCGGCGCCTACGTCGCCGGTCACAACATCGCATGGCCGTGGGTGCTCGGCGCCGCGGGCTATTCGGTTGCGGGTGTGGTCGGAGCGCTGCTGATGAGCGATGATGGCCGAAAGGCCACGCAGCTCGACCTGGCAGCGATGGGCGCGCAGGTTGGAAGGCGAATCTCGGATGGCCTGCGCGAGGGATTCGGCCGCCGCTCGGTACTGTTGTTGAGCCTCGCCAATGGCGTTCTGTTCGCTGCATGGGCGCCCTACTGGCTGGAGTGGCCTCAATTCTTCAACGATACCTACACGGTGGGAATTTGGATCGTTGGCTGGCTGTATTCGCTTTTCACAATCGCCCGAATGGCGGGCGCGGAGGCAATGATTCGGATAGGTGGCAACGAGAATATGCGGCCGCCGCGGCTGACCATGCTCGCAATCGCTTCTGCCGCACTGATGTTTTCTGCGGGCGCAGTTGGCCATCGGCCGTCGATGGTGCTGCCTATTCTGACGGCCCTCAATTTCTGCTGGGGTTCGCTAATGCCGCTGGAGCAGAGCTGGTTCAACGAGCAACTGGGAGCTGCGGAGAGGGCGACCTTACTGTCGTTCAACAGTACGTTCGCAACACTGGGCGGCTCAATGGGCCTTCTCGCCGGTGGTGTCATCGCCGACCGGGCTGGCATCCAGGCGACCTGGCAATTCGGCGGGCTGCTCTCACTCGCAGTGGTCCCATGCTATTTGGCGTTACGCGCACACAGAGCCCCGGCTGCCCCGGTCGGTGAAACTCCGGCTTAAACAGATCTGGCGCAAACCCTGCGGCAGCTTCACACTTGCATGTGCGCCGCACGAATGAGAGCATTCGTGACCTCACAACGAGCCGGCTCAATTAGGGCGCATGCAGGACATCGAGCCGGCCTCAGTGGAGGGGCTCCAATGGCAACGACAACATCCAAGGATTCCCTTTACTCAAGGCTCGGGGGCTACGACGCGCTAGCCGCGGTGCTGGACGACCTCTTACCCCGCCTGCGCGAAGATCCCTTACTGCAGCGGTTTTGGACAAGCCCTCGCAGTGCCGATACCAACCACCGCGAAAGACAATTGACCCGGGACTTCATCGCCGCGTCTGCCGGAGGACCTACCTTCTATCTTGGCCGCGACATTAAGACTTCGCACAGGGGAATGGGAATCAACAAAAAAGATTACGCCGCCTTCGAGAAACATCTGGCGGCCACGCTGGAAAAGTTCAACGTGCCACCGCGCGAACGCGATGATGTGAATCACTTTATTTCGAGCCTCGAAAGCGACATCGTTGAGGGGTAACATGGCAGAACTGCTAAACAAAACGGTGCGAGGCTGATCTACGTTACGGGGGCGCAATGGAGTTTCCCAGGATTAACCGATTACCACCCTACGTCTTCAACGCAATAGGTGGGCTGTGCTTGGAGGCCCGCCGCGCCGGTGAGGACATCATTGACTTCGGCATGGGAAACCCTGATGAGCCTACACCTCCCCAGATCGTCAATAAGCTAATCGAAGCCACGGGCAAGGCCTCTAACCATCGATACTCGGTGTCCCGCGGTGTATACAAGCTGCGGCTGGCTATCTGCGACTGGTACAAGCGGCGCTATGGCGTTGAGTTTGATCCCGATTCGGAGGCGATCGTCACCATCGGCTCAAAAGAGGGGATCGGCCATCTCGCTCTCGCCCTACTGGATAACGGCGACGTGGTGCTCGCGCCTACGCCGACCTACCCGATTCATCAGTATGGGTGCATCATCGCGGGGGCCGAGGTGGTCGGGATTCCGCTGCGGAACGGTGATGAGTTTTTCGACGAGATGCTCGCAGCGGTCTGTCGCGCTCGCTCGCATCCCAAGCTGCTAATCATCAATTTTCCCCATAATCCAACGACGGCAACCGTTGACCACAGGTTTATGCAACGGGTGATCGACTTCGCCCGCGGGAACGAAATCCTGGTGATACATGACCTCGCTTATGCCGACCTCTGCTTTGACGGTTACCGCGCACCATCGATTATGGAGGTACCCGGGGCCCGGGAGGTTGCAGTCGAGTTCTTTACCTTATCAAAGAGCTACAACATGCCTGGATGGCGAGTCGGGTTTGCTGTGGGTAACCGCGAGATGATCGCTGCCTTGACGCGGCTCAAATCTTACTTCGATTACGGCATTTTCGCGCCCGTGCAAGTCGCCGCGATTGCGGCGCTCAACGGCCCACAGCAATGCGTAGCGGAAATCGTTGAGACATATCGCCGCCGGCGCGACACGTTAATCAGCGGACTCAATCGCGTGGGATGGACGGTCGAGCCGCCCCGCGCGACAATGTTCGTGTGGGCGCCGATTCCGAAGCCGTTTCGCGAAATGGGCTCGCTGGAATTTGCCAAGTTCCTGCTGCGTGAGGCTAAGATCGCGGTTTCGCCCGGGATAGGCTTCGGTGCGGCGGGCGATAGCCATGTCCGCTTCGCATTGATCGAAAACGAACACCGAACGCGCCAGGCAATCCGCGGCATTCGATGCGCCTTGAGTCAGGTGGGCGCGCCCCCATGGCGCGTAGCGGCGACGTAGAGACGGCGGCATCGGCATCTCCAGTGGCGGCTTTTGCGCCGATCTATCCTGTGCAGCGTCGAAGTCCGCTCTAGTGAGGCTAAGCTCGCTCAATTGGCACAACTTGGCTGACTGGAGAACCCTCCTTGCGCGATCGACTCCAAACGATTGATCGAAGGATTGTGACGCGCCGCGCTGACTCAAGGCTCGTGCGGCTGGCTTTGCTCGGTTGCGGGACCGTGGGAGAGGGCGTCGTTCGCCTGCTGCGCCGCAATGCCAGGATGTTTGAGCGCAAGCTGGGGGCCGCACTTGAGCTGGCCGGCGTCGCCGACAGGAGTCTCAAGCCGGATTCTTCCCTAGGCCTTGACTCACAGTTGATCACTCGTGACGCGGTATCGCTGGTGGTCCGCCCGGACGTTGATATCGTGGTCGAACTTTTCGGCGGGAAGGAGCCGGCCCGCTCGTTGATGCTAAAAGCGCTCGAAGCCGGCAAAGACGTAGTGACTGCCAACAAGGCATTGTTGGCCGAAAGCGGCGACGAGATTTTCCGGACTGCGGCGAAATCCGGACGTGCGGTGGGCTTCGAAGCCAGTGTTGGCGGTGGCGTGCCGATTATGAGGACATTGCGTGAAGCTCTCGCTGGCGACCGGCAGCGCGCCGTCTATGGGATTGTCAACGGCACCTGTAATTCGATCCTGAGCATGATGACGGATGCCGGTAGCGAGTTTGCAGATGCGTTGCGCCAGGCGCAGGAAAGCGGTCTGGCCGAAGCCAATCCTACCTTGGACATCGAGGGCCACGACGCCGCCCACAAACTGTGCCTGCTGGTCACGCTGGCCTTCGGTGTGTTGCTCAAACCAGCAAAGGTTTATACCGAAGGCATCGCCCGCGTAACGCTTGCCGACATCAACTATGCGCGTCAGCTCGGCTATACGATCAAGTTGCTCGCTATCGCCAAAGATGACGGCAGCGCAATCGAAGCTCGGGTGCATCCGACCATGATTCCTCAGCGCCATCTGCTGGCCGGCGTATCAGGCGCATTCAACGCGATTTACGTGCAGAGCGAGGCGCTGGGCCCGACGATGTACTATGGTCAGGGCGCTGGTCAACTACCCACCGCGACCGCGGTGATCGCGGACATTCTCGAAATCGCGCGTCATCGCATGGCGGGTTCGCGCGGCGGGGCACATGCGCTCGGCTATCCGGCCGCTTCTGTAAAGCCAGGCCGTGTCAAGCCTATGGACGACGTGCTATGCGAATATTATCTGAGGTTCATGGCGCGCGATCAGCCCGGTGTCCTCGGTGGAATAGCCTCCGTGCTGGGCCGTAACCATATTTCGATCGCGTCGGTGATCCAGCAGGGGCGCGGGGTGGCGAGCACCGTGCCGGTGATAATGCGCACGCATGAAGCGGCTGAACGGAATCTCAAGCGCGCACTGACTGCGATCGGACAACTCAAGATGGTGGAGCGCTCCCCGGCCTTCATCAGGATCGAAGAGCAGCTTTAGGGTAGACGGCCGCGCGCTGTTGCACCAGGCAGGGCAGAAGACATCCCGCGGCATCTACGCCGCCGAGCGATGAAGGACAGAAGGTTGTGACGAAACAGAACCGATCCCGAACAGCTACGCGGCTGACGCGCTGGCCGGGCTTGATTGAACATTATCGCCGCTTCCTTCCAGTCAGTGATTCAACGCCTGTTATTACCCTTAATGAAGGTAACACGCCGCTCATCGAGAGCCCGCCGCTGGCCGAACGTGCCGGCCGCGAGGTCAAGGTGTATTTGAAGTTTGAGGGCGCGAACCCGACTGGCTCCTTCAAGGATCGCGGGATGACCGTCGCGATCAGCAAAGCGGTAGGGGAAGGTGTGCGCAAGGTCATCTGCGCGTCCACCGGTAATACCGCGGCATCAGCCGCTGCTTATGCGGGACGGGCCGGACTACAGGCTTATGTGTTCATTCCAAAGGGCGCGGTGGCGCTGGGAAAACTATCGCAAAGCGTGATGCATGGGGCGCGCGTCGTTGAGATCATTGGCAACTTCGACATTTGCCTTAAGGTCGTCCGTGATTTGGCCGAGCACGAGCCGGTCTTAATTCGGCTAGTCAACAGTATCAATCCCGATCGGATCGCTGGGCAGAAAACTGCCGCTTTCGAAGTGTGTGACCAACTCGGCGACGCGCCGACGCACCATTTTTTGCCCGTGGGCAACGCTGGCAACATCACTGCTTATTGGGCCGGTTATCGCCATTATCTCGACGAGGCGCTGTCAAGCCGGTTGCCGAAAATGATGGGGTATCAGGCAGCCGAGTCGGCGCCGATCGTCCTCGGCCATCCGATAGACGACCCGCATACGGTCGCCACCGCGATCAAAATCGGCAACCCGGCAAGTTGGAGCGGCGCGCTTACCGCCCGCGACGAATCCGGCGGCACGATTGATATGGTCACAGACGCGGAAATTTTGGCGGCTTATCGGCTAATCGCTGCGCAAGGGATTTTTGCTGAGCCGGCCTCGGCCGCATCTGTCGCTGGCCTGCTGAAATACAGCACGACTGGCGGACTTAAACCCGGCACGATTGCGGTCTGCACATTAACCGGCCATGGGCTGAAAGACCCGGATACAGCGCTGAAAAATCTAAGCAACACGATTGTCGCCGAGCCCGATCTAAACAAAATGCTAAAGTTGCTCGAGACCTGAAGAAACAGTAACGAGTACTAATCGAAGCGCGCGCGCCTCCCCCTTTAGCGAGGTCTGCATCGAATGAAGTATGTGATTATTCATGGTGACGGAATGGCCGATTGGCCCTGCGACGAATTGGACGGCAAGACTCCACTGGAAGCTGCGTACAAGCCCAACATGGATTTTATCGCGACGCGCGGAAGGCTCGGCCTGGTGGCGACGATACCGGATGGGATGCCGCCCGGAAGTGATGTCGGCACGATGACGATGCTCGGCTATGATCCGGCGCGATATCACACCGGACGCGCGCCCATCGAAGCCGCCAGCCAGGGAATATCACTCGGTCCCGACGACGTTGTGTTCCGGATGAATCTCGTATCGCTGCAGCCTGGCACGGACGGGACCTCGATGATGCATGACTTCACCTCAGGTCATATCAGTAGCGGAGAAGCCGCAGCGATCGTCTCCGATATTGGTCAGGAATTGGCCGGCGATGGCATTGAGTTCTTCAACGGCGTCAGCTATCGGCACCTGATGGTGTGGCGCGGTGGTCCCAGCCGCATGCGCTTGACGCCTCCCCATGACATTACCGGTAAACCGGTTGAATCGTACTTGCCGGCCGGGGAGGGCGCCGAACGGCTAAATTCCATAATGCGGCGCTCGATGCGAATCCTCAGAGATCATCCCGTGAACCGCAAACGTCAGGCCGAGGGTAAAACGGAGGCGACCTCTGTGTGGTTCTGGGGGCAAGGCAAGCGGCCAGCGGTCCCGACCCTCAAAGCGCGCTTCGGCGTTGACGGTTCAGTGATTTCGGCAGTCGACCTGGTCAACGGCCTTGGCCGCTTAGCTGCCCTAAATGTGATAACAGTCCCAGGCGCCACCGGGTTTCTCGATACAGACTATGGTGCAAAGGCGCGGTACGGCCTTGAATCGTTGAAAAGCCGCGATTTCCTGTTGCTTCATATTGAAGCGCCGGATGAGGCCGGCCATATGGGACGGCCAGACCTCAAAGTTGAAGCGCTGGAGCGTATCGACGAGTTGATATTGGGTCCAATGCTGCAACAATTGCCCGCCTTGGGCGATTTCGCTCTTCTCCTGATGCCCGATCACTCAACCCCGTCGAAGCTGAAGACTCACTCGAACGAACCGGTGCCCTTCGCTATTCTCAAAAGCGACGAGCTTGGCCCTGAGACTAACGAAAGGTCAGGCACCGAAACGCGGCGCTATACAGAGGCCGACGCGGCGCGGGCGCATGTCCTTGTCGGAGCCGGCTATCGGCTGATTGAGGTGCTTTTTGGCGCGGACCTGCCGGTCAACTGAGTAAAAGAGGAAGCCGGGATGGAACGCAATCTCGCACTGGAAGTCGTGCGGGCAACCGAAGCCGCAGCTTTGGCCACCGCCCGCTTCATTGGCAAGGGCGACGAGCAGATGGCGGATAAGGTCGCGATCGAAGCGATGCGCAATACGCTCAACTCGATTGCGTTCGACGGCAAAATTGTCGTCGGTGAAGGCGCGCCCGGTACGACCGAGATGCTCTATTCGGGCGAAATCGTCGGCACTGGCGCAGGGCCTGAAGTCGATGTGGCGCTGGACGCGCTGGAAGGCTCACTAATTTGTGCGACCGGCGGTTCCAACGCTCTATCGTGCGTAGCGCTGGCCGAACGCGGTAAGATCCTGCGCTGTCCCGACACCTACATGGACAAGCTCGCCTGCGGTCCGATCGGGCGCGGTGTCATCGACCTCGACCGCTCGCCCACTGATAATCTCAAAGCTCTGGCGGAGGCAAAGCAGGTCTACGTCGAGGATCTGCGCGTGGCGATTCTTGATCGCCCACGTCATGAGAAACTGATTACGGAGGTGCGCCGTGCTGGAGCCGGCATCAAGTTGCTGACCGCCGGCGACCTTTCGGCCGGCATTGCGACTACCCGGGTGGAAAGTGAGATCGATTTGCTGATCGGCATCGGCGGGGCACATCAAGGCGTCCTCGCTGCCGCTGCCATTCGCTCAGCGGGCGGCGAGATGCAATGCCGTTTCACGCCACGCAACGAACAGGAGGCCGAAGCCTGCCTCGCCTCTGGAATTTTGGATTTGCGGCGCAAATTCACGTTGGAGGAAATGGCAGGAGACAACGTCATGTTTGCGGCGACCGGGGTTACCACCGGCGATTATCTGCGGGGCGTACGTTTCCTGTCCGGTGGCGCCATGACCAATAGCGTGGTCATGCGGTCGAAAACCCGCACGATCCGTTTCATAGATGCCATCCACCATTTCGATTTCAAGCCTGAATATTAAGCACGGCGCCCAACCCAGCCGCTAACCAAAAGCTGCAGTGAGTGCTAAAGAACCATTGCGGTGTCGCCAAACCAACCCTCACCGGTAGCCGCCCTCGTACCGGTCCCTTCGGAATCTTAGGGTAAAAATTGTAGAGGCTACCGCCTGGTTCATTATGGGCGTTGGCTCGGTGCTTGCTCCCTCAATTGCGTGAGGGGCCTTGGGCCAGGGGGCGATGGAGAACACTAATTTGGCAGCCGCAATCCTGCAATGCGCCAGCTTTGGGCTTATTCAGGGGCGTTTAGAAGAGGCCGAGCACCTTACTATTGAAGGCGCGATAGATCTGGCTGATTGGTTACACTCTGAGTCCTCGATGAATGCTTGGCGACGCATCCACTTGACCCCGGCCGCGGCCGATGTCGAACCCGCTGCAAAAGCACGCTCCTTCAGCCGCAGCCAACCGTCGTAGCAAAGGAACCCCCGCGCCTGGCCGACGGCGACGCGACCCAAATCGTGTGGAAGATGCCGTAAGTCGTCGACGGCTACCCCGGGAATCACATCGCTGCGAGCGCCCCCGAACGATGGATTCCGTGCGGTAGTGCCGATGCCTCACATTGCCACACCCAATCGATTTATCCGCTGTCGACGAAACAAGCCATCCACTAACCGCCATTGTCTGCTCGCTGGCGGAGGCTCCGGATAAAAGCTTTCGCCACCACTTCGGGCCGGTCGCCGCCGGGTCTGTACCAGACGTGTGACCAGTTTAGCGCGCCGATCAACATCAGCCGCAGGTAATGACGATCGACATCGGGCGGCAGTGGTAACGCATCAATGAGCCGGCGGAATTTGGTCTCGTAATCCCGCCGAATATCGCGGAGTTGAGTGCCGATACCGTCGGCTTCCTGTGGCAGCGTGCGAATCATGACCTGCGCATAATCCCTATGCGTTATGCTGAGCGCGTTGAGGTGGGCGGCGCTGGCCGCTTCCAGCCGTGTCCATGGATCGGTCTCGCGCCCAACTGCGGCGTCGACCAACTCCCCAATCCGGCGAGCGCCTTCCGCATATACTGCCAGCAACATCTGCTGCTTGGAGTTGAAATGGTAGTAAATGGAGCCGGACAACATGTCGACCGCTTTGGCAATATCGCGCATCGAGGTCGCATGAAAGCCGCGCTGGCAAAAGAGCCTCGCCGCCGCATCCAGTAGCTGAACGCGGCGGTTATCTTGTCGTGGCATTCGGCCGGTGGTCTGAATTTCACCCGCCATAGTTTCCACGCATGAGTGCAGCGTCGTGAGCCTTGGCGTCCTTCAATTATGGCTGTCCGTCATCTTGTCGCCCGTCAGGTCGTGCTCTCGGCTTCGAGTGAGTAGGCGCGGCCGTCGACGGCCGGATCGATACCAATCTTGACCAAATTCTCCGCCATATGCGCCGTCATCAAGCCGACCTTCTTCAGATTGGCCACTACCTGAGTGTACATCTCGCGTCGAAAGATTTGCCGGAAGAGAGCGTAATCGTTGCTCTTGGCCTGCTCGACCCGGGTCTGCTCGACCTGTTTTATCTGGCTCGCGCTAAAGCCGACTTTTTCGAATGCTTCCCGTGCGAACTGCCCGCGTAGTACCAGCCGGCAAGCCTCCGCCGTGAAATCCTCCAATTCAGCCATGTCGGAGGGACTCAGACTCGCGATCATGTCGGGCAGCCCGAGTACCGAAAAGCCCATATGGCGCGATTCGTCAGCCAGGATTCGCTTGCAAATGGTCCGCAGCAATGGATCGAGGGAGGTTTCCGCCAGCATTCGGAATAACCCCACCGCGAACGTCTCGGCGATAAGCTGAAGCCCGGCGGTCTTGATAAACCATTTACCCTGCCCCAGCAGGAAATCGAACAGCAGCTTGATGTTGCCGGACATTGGATAAATGCGGCCGCCGCATTTTTCGAGCAGATAGCGGCTGAGCACCTCGGCGTGCCGTGCCTCGTCAACCACCTGGGTGGACTGAAAGAACTTGGCATCGTTGCTCGGCACCATATCGACCAGCTGGCTGCAGGCGAGCATCGCGCCTTCCTCGCCGTGCAAGAGCTGCGACAGCCGCCAACATGAGAATTCAAGATTCAGCTCGCGCTGCTGTTTGGGGTCAAGCTTGTCCCAAACTTCGCTGCGGTATCCGTCGACCATGCCGTCAGCGAAAATTCCTTTCTCCAGCTCAACCGGTTGCGACCAGTCAATATCCTTTGAGACGTTCCACTGATCGCGTTTGGCGTTTTCATAAAGGCGGCGCATGTCGGGCGCATGCACCGCATAGTCGCGCTGGAAGAGAGTTTCGAATTGGCTTTCGATTAAGTGCTGGGTTGTGGTCATAATTTGCTCTCTGAGGAAGGGCTGCCGTTGGGACCTATAAACAAACGCTTGCTTGGTATATAGTCGCACCCAGAACGACTTGTCAAGTCCGACCGATGGGCTCGGCGCGATCATAAAGAGCGCGCCCAGGGCCGCGCCGCTCGCGCTGTGTGAATTCGGCGGGGATGCGGCTAAGCTGTGGCATTGGCGTCCGACCACGCTAGACGACCTGGGAAGCCGACCACCACGAGGCCATTCGATGACCCAAGCGCTGACCGATTATACTGCGAAACTTTCACCTTTCGATGACGCCTTTTTGAATTTCCTGCGCACTTCCGAATCCATTCAGGAGAATCTGCGTATCAGGGAAGTAAGGCCAGCGCAGGCGCAAATGCTCGAAACGACCGGCGATCTCTTCCGCCGTTTTGATGCCGAATTTGCGCCGCTCACTCCCCCTGCCCAGATGGCCGATTTCCACCAACGGATAGTCGAGACCGCGGGCGAATTGGAGAAGTCGTTCGATCTCTTTATGAGCGAGCCCGGTCCCAATTGGACCGTCTCCTTTCTTTACGGCCGCCGCTCGCTCTGTCGCGCCTTGTATTCGTTGTACGAGCTTCAACCGCATTTGCCCGCGGTGAGCCGCTATTTTGCCGCGGAAAACACCGCTGAAGCCCTTCAACCATCGTCCAATGCTGGCGCTGCCGTCGGATTTGTTCATCGCGAGCGTAACGACAAGCGTTCGGACTACTCACTTTACATTCCCGAAAACTACACCGCAGATCGAGCATGGCCGCTGGTTATCTGCCTGCATGGGGGCTATGGCGAAGGCTACGAATATATCTGGACATGGCTGCGGCCGGCGCGGGCGCGCGGCTATATTCTGCTTTCGCCGAAATCACTTGATGTCACCTGGACGATGACTCCGAGCAGCATCGATACCCGTTCAATCCTGGTGATGCTGGATGAGGTTGCTGCCGAGTATTCGATCGATCGTTCGCGGCTGTTCCTGACTGGCCTGTCCGACGGCGGCATTATGACCTACCTGCTGGGAATCGAGCGGCACGAAATGTTCACCGGAATCGCGCCGGTCGCCGGAGCATTGCATCCGATGGTGGATCCGATGCTGCGGGCGAGGACCGGCCGCGAACTTCCGATCTTCGTAATTCATGGGGTGCACGACTTCATCTTTCCGGTTGCGTTCACGCGCCAGACCAACGAATTGCTCAGGAGTCTGGGCTATAACCTCAAATACGAGGAACTACCCGACTGGGGTCACGCATTAACTTATTCCATCAATGAACGCCTGGTGATGCCGTGGTTTGAATCCCTCCCGCCGCGCGAATGATTCGGCTAGTCGAAGGCGCTTTCGCCGGTAATATCCCGCCCGAGGATCAAGGTCTGCACGTCGTAGGTGCCCTCGTACGTATTGACGGTTTCCAGATTCAGCATGTGGCGAATCACCGGGTATTCGTTAACGATGCCATTGGCGCCGAGCATATCGCGCGCCATCCGGGCGATTTCCAGCGCCGCATTAACATTGTTGCGTTTCGCGAACGAGACATGCTCGGGACGCATCGTACCGGCGTCCTTCAACTGACCTAAGCGGAGGCACACCAGTTGCGCCTTGGTAATTTCGGTCAGCATGTCGACCAGCTTGCGTTGAACCATCTGATAACCGGCGAGCGGACGCGAGAACTGTTTCCGTGATTTGGTGTAGTCGAGCGCACACTGAAAGCAGGTGCGGGCGGCTCCGATAGCTCCCCAGGCAATCCCGTAGCGCGCCTGGGTTAGACATGAGAGCGGCGCGCGCAAGCCGCGGGCGTCAGGCAGATGATGGCTCTCGTCGAGCCGCACGTCTTCCATTACCAGTTCCGAAGTAATTGACGCCCGCATCGAGAATTTGCCGTGAATATCGCTGGTGGAGAAACCGGGGGTGCCTTTTTCGACGATGAACCCTGTGATGCCCTCGTCCACCTTTGCCCAGACGATAGCGAGGTCGGCGATCGATCCATTGGTGATCCAGCGCTTAGTCCCATTCAGCATCCATCCGCGGCCGTCCCGACGCGCACGTGTTTCCATTCCGCTCGGATCAGAACCATGGTCGGGTTCGGTGAGGCCGAAGCAGCCGAGCAATTTGCCTTTGGCCATCTCCGGCAGGTAGCGATTTTTCTGCTCTTCCGACCCCGATGAGTAGATCGCATACATCGCCAGCGCACTCTGCACCGAGGCAAATGAGCGCAGCCCTGAGTCGCCGGCTTCAAGCTCTTGCATGATTAAGCCATAGGCGATGTTGTTCATGCCGGCGCATCCATATCCTTTCAAGTTGGCGCCGAAAATTCCCAACTCGGCCATCATGGGCGCCAACTCCAGGGGAAACGTCTCGTTAGCAAAATGACGCTCGACTGAGGGCAGCACTTCGCGCTGGACGAAACGCCGCACCGCATCGCGAGTCATCCTTTCTTCTGGGCTCAACCACTCGTCGAGCTGATAGAAGTCGAGGTCCCTGATGAACGCTGCCATAGTAGCTCCTTACGGGTAGAGTATGCGCTAATAAAGGGTATTCAGTTCGATATAAGTAAGATTCTGAATCACGGCCCGCGCAGACTCCCAGCGCCGCGCTTCAGGGGGGGTGTTCCACCGCTGGGCCGGGTAAAGCGCGCAGAGGTGCCGTTGCGTCACCGGTTTGTATCAAATACGCTTATAACAGAACGAAGTATTATGCACATCGAAACGCTAAAGGTCTTCTGCGATATTATCGAGAGTGGCAGCGTTTCTTATGCCGCCTCGCAGAATTTCGTCACTCAATCTGCGGTGAGCCAACAGGTCAGGAGCCTGGAAGACAAATACGAATGCCGCCTGTTGGAAAGAGCGCGGGCCGGTGTCAAGCCAACTGCTGCCGGTCAGATCCTCTACAACTCGAGCAAAGAAATTGTGCGCCGCTTCGTCGAACTCGAAAACCGGTTGCGCGAAATCGGGTCGGTGGTCGCGGGCGCTATTCGAGTCGGTACGGTATACAGTGTGGGACTGCATGAGTTGCCACCTTATCTGACTGAATTTCTGCGCGCTTACCCGCAAGTCAACGTTCATCTTGAATATCTGCGTTCGAACAAAATATACGAAGATTTGCTCGAGGGTAAAATTGACCTCGGAGTGGTTGCTTATCCGGCTAAGCGCAGCCAGATCGTCACCATCGCCTTCCGGCATGACGAACTGGTGCTGGTAGTTCCGCCTGAAGATCCTTTGGCAAAGCTCAACAAGGTCAGTGTGGCCCAATTGCTTGGCCAGCGTTTCGTCGGCTATGAGCGGGACATTGCGACCCGCAAGGCGTCAGACCGGATTTTGCGCGAGTACGGGGTGCGGCCTCGTTACACGATGGAGTTTGATAATATTGAGACCATCAAACGCGCGGTCGAGATTGGTCAGGGTGTGGCAATAGTGCCGCGGTCGACAGTCGAACTGGAGATTTCGCGCGGCTCACTCAAACTCCTCGAGTTCAGCGAAGGACCATTCACGCGCCCACTCGCAATTATCTACAAGCGTGGACGCGAGCTGTCGCCTGCCGTGCGCAAATTCATTGAAGTGTTGACCACCAGCAAGCTCCCGATGCCGGGCCATTCCGGGCGAAATATGGACGGCAATGATCGGCTTGAAAAAAACGAAGGCCACGAGCGCCACGACCGTGGTCAAGAGCTGGATCGAGCCGAGCGCACCGAAAAAAACGAAAAGGCCGCTCAGAGCCATTGAACCGGGCGCCCGGTTCCCGTTATGATTCCAGGGGAAAAGGCGCTCGCGCCTCCTGCCCCTGTTAAGCTCAGCTTCAGCAATCATGCTACCGTAAGCGTCGTCAACGGAGGTATGCCATGGCCGTTCAGAAGTTCGCACCGATGGTTAAGGAATTCCCTACCTTTGATTGCGATGCCCATGTAACCGAGCCGCCCTGGTTGTGGGATCGGGCCAAGGACTACCTCAGTCAAGCGGACTTTGAGGCTCTCAAGGGCAGCATCTGGTTTGATCTGGAAAGCAAACAACTCATCGTGAACGGCCATCCTGAAACCGGTCTTGGTTCGCAGCGTATCCACGGCACCCCAGGCATGGTGAATGTGCTTTCATTGGCGGGCCCCGGTCTGAAGCATGATATTCAGCGTGCGCTCAATGTCCGCAATCTCAACCCTTCCACTGCTGTTACTGCCGACCAGGCAGATTATCTCGACCACAAAGGATCCTATCTGCCAGAGCCGCGTCTGCGCGACATGGACGTCCAGGGTATCGACCAGGTGATGATCATCCCCACGGACATCGATACTTATCCGTGGATTCGGAACGCGATGGGCGCGCGGGCAATGTGCAAGGCCTATAACGACTGGGCACACGAATACTGCCAGGAAAATCCCGAGCGGCTCTATTTCGCCGCGCTGCTGCCGATGCAGGATCCCAAATTTGCCGAGCAGGAAGTCTATCGTGTAGCCGCGAAAGGATGCCGCGTCGGCTTGATTCGTCCGATCGATGCGATGGGTAATTATCCGATTCAGCCGAAATACGCCCGCGTGTGGCGTGCGATGGAAGAAACCGGGGTGGTCTACGGAATGCACCCGTTCCCCGCTTTTGGCGTCCTCAAACCGCCTGCATATACCGAGCAATACTCTGGCGCGGAACTGATCGGTTTGACCGCCAGCTCTTCGGGTCTGCCACACTTCTTCCTGACCAACGTTCAGAATTTCCAAGCCGAAGCATCGCTGTGGGTCACGATGGTGCTGATGTCGGGCTTTTTCGAACGTTATCCAAAGATCCGAGCGGCGGTATTCGAGGCGTCGTCGACCTGGTTGAGTTTTCTGGTCGACGAATGCGACAAGGCCTATAGGCTCTACCGCAACGATCGCCGGCTGGCGCCGCTGAAACGTCTGCCGAGTGAGACTTTTTTCGAACACTGCGTAACCGGGTTCGAGGGGGACGAGGCGCCGCCGTCGCGATTGCCCGACTTTTACGAAAATATCCTGGCCTGGTCCTCCGACGTCTACCATCACGACGGTGACGACGCCTGGCGCGCGATTGAGACCATGCGCAAATGCGAGTTGCCCGATCGTTATCAAGCCAAGTTCCTCGGTGAGAATGCGCGCAAGCTGTACCAGATTGAGGCTCCCAAAAAATTTATCCGCGAGCGCGTCACTGAAATCGAGCGGCCTGACTGGTGGCCAACCGAAGACGAAGTGAGAGAATCGCTCAGGCCTGAAGCGTCTGTGCTCCGGTGATCGACGCAGCAAGAATCTTATTGGTCCTTCCTGATCCGACCACGGAGACAATCGATCATGGCCCGCAAGAACTTTGTCGTATTCGATAGTGATTCCCACGTCGTGGAGCCACCGGAGGTGTGGACCACATACCTCGAGCCCGAATTTCGCACGTTGGGTAGATACGCCTTATGGCGTGAAGAGGGAAAGTTCGGCAGCTATTTGAAGGTCAACGGCAAGATGTTTCGAGACACCATCAACTCGAACATCCCGCGCCATGCGATCTGGCGCCCCGGCCTGACCTGGGATCAGATTGGCGAACTCAACCCCAATACACGCCATATGATGACGGGGGGCGCTTCGAACCCGGAAGCTCGCCTTAAGGATATGGACGCGATGGGCGTCGACCAGGCGCTGCTTTACCCAACCTGGTTCGCTGAGGGATTTCATCTGGTTGAAGACCCGGATGTCGCATACGCGCTCGCCCGTGCCTACAACGAATGGATCGCTGATTTTTGCAAGGCGGCGCCGCAACGGCTTTTTGCCGCGGCCATGCTCCCGCTGCAGAATATGGATTACGCAATTGAGGAGATGCGGCGGATTCGCCGCATCGCGTGTTTCCGAGGCGCCTTTATTCGGCCGATGTTCATCGAGGGGCGCTATTTCACGCATCCTTATTACGATCCGCTATGGGCTGAACTTGAGAATCTGGAATTGGCAGCGGCCGTTCACCCGACCGCTGGTTTATGGAATCCGGAGTGGACCTCCCACGGTCCGTTCATGGAAAAGGTGAAAGGCCGACTCAATCATCATCAATTCATCGCGGTGGCCGGCGGCGGCCCGTTCGCCGGCGGCGGTACCGCCCGAGGCTTTGCGTTCTCGGCCTCGCCTCCGCTGGGTCATCCGATCGCGCCCATCCTGTCGTACTGGCTCGACAATCACATGTTCGTCGCATCCACGCTGATCGGCTTTACCGTGATGCAGCGTTATCCGAAGATGAAGGTTGTCGTCGCTCATGGAAAGGCCTCCTGGATGGAAGAAGTGCTGGAGAAGATGGAGGCTTCGACGCGCACGATCCCCCTGTTGCACTATTATCCAGTCCGTACCGACGCTGAAGAGATGTGGAAGGAAGGCAGCGTGATGCTCGGATTCGACGCCGAGGAACGGCTGATCCAGAGGCTGCCGGACGATTTCGCGGAAAAAATAGTATGGGGTTCACGTTATCCCCATCACGACACAACCACCGCCTGGGATGCTATCGAAACGCTTAGCCGGGCGCACGTGGACGAAGCCACCCTCGCGCGCATGTTAGGGGCCAATGCGGCAACGCAATTCGGTATATCGTTGATATCAGCGGTTAATTAAAGGGGTAACGAGATTTTCTCGCTTAGTCGGTTGCGTACTCATGACGTTTTTTGGCGCGCGGCCGGAATCGCGCTCATAACGGCTGCGCTTTTGATGCTGGGAAGGCGGCCGCGCGCTGCCGCTTCACTGCCTCACCTTGGCGCGATCAACTTCGAGGTGTTGAATGCCGGCGGCAGTGAAGTAATCGGCCACAGCCGCTACGAGCTGAGCCGCGATAACCACAATCTGTTAATTGGCCGTGGCGCAGCACGGTTCAAAAATGGCGAACACGATGTCGAATACGACATCTTGAAGGCGCGGCCGAACCAGCCGCCTGCCATGCTTACGCTCGATCATAAGTTCTATAACGCCGACGGCTCATTGCAGCGGGTGATTGCCGCCGATTTCCGCACCGGTCAGGCGTCGTGCACCCGCTATGAAAAAGGGGTGGCACAGACCGACAGCGCAAAGCTCGACTTTACCCAGGATTCATATGGCGGCTCGGCCGTGGTTCTCCCGCTTGAGCAGTATCTCGCGCAAGACCCTAAGGAGCCGATCAAACTGCAGGCGCTTAATTGTATTCCAAAACCGCGCTTAATCGCCGTCAAGGCCCGTGTCCAGAAGCCGTCACGCTGGAGTCATTACCCGGGCCAAACGGTGGAAGTGGACATTAAACCGGATTTCGGTTGGTTGGATGCAGTTATTGCGCCGTTCGTTCCGCAGTTGCGCGCCTGGTTCGTTCCGTCAGATAACTGGACGTTCGCCGGTGGTGAGTTCTCACGTTATTTTCGGGGCCCGCGGGTAATGCTAGTGCGCGAAACCCCCTCGAGTTAAAGGCAGTGAGAGAACAAGCAGGCGGTGATTGAGAACGGCCAGCGCTGTTTCTGGCTTAACCTCCTCTTATCACTAGCTGCGGCGCCATTTTTACGCCGACTTAAAAAGAATGGCAATTCAAAGCGGCAGTGAGTTCTTTAAGGCAACTCAAGCCGGAGTCGCCGACCTCGAATTGCGCCGCAAGCTCGACAACGCAACCGGCCGCCATTTTGAACATGCGGCCGCAGTGCGGTCCGAGTTCTTACCCTTCGACGCGGAACGCGAAATCGCTCGCAGAATCAAGCAAGACGCCATCGGACGTCTTGACCAACTGCTGATACAGTTGAAGGAACGCCTTGAAGTCAATGGTTTCAAGGTATTCGTCGCCGGCGATGCCAAAATGGCGCGCGACTATATTATCGAACTCGCCCGTGGGCGCGGAGTAACACGCGCAGTTAAAGGCAAGTCGATGACCACTGAGGAGATCGAGCTCAACCCTGCCCTTCAGCACGCCGGAATCGAGCCGATTGAAACCGACCTTGGCGAATACATCGTGCAGCTCCGTGGCGAGAAACCGTCGCACATCATTACCCCGGCGATACACCTGTCAAAGGAAGACATCGGCAGAACTTTCAGCGACCGGCTTAATATTGCCTACACGCCGCAGCCGGAGCAGTTGACCGCGGTTGCGCGCGAGCGGCTGCGCTCGATTTTTCTCACCGCCGAGATGGGGATCACGGGCGTTAACTTTGCCATTGCCGAGACTGGCACCCTCGTGCTGGTCGAGAACGAAGGCAACGGCCGCATGTCCAGCACGCTGCCCGAGACGTTGGTCGCGCTGATGGGTATTGAGAAGGTTATCCCCAGGCTTGATGACTTGCCCCATTTTCTCGAAATCCTCGCGCGCGCTTCGACCGGCCAGAAACTCACGTGTTACACGAATTTCATTAATGGTCCGCGCCGCGACGGCGACGTTGACGGTCCCCGCGAGGTGCACGTCGTAATGCTCGACAACGGCCGCAGTGCGATGCTCGCTGACCCGGTGCTGCGCGAGGCGCTGCATTGTCTGCGCTGCGGCGCTTGCCTGAACGTCTGCCCGGTCTATCGGCGAATTGGCGGACATGCATACGGCGTAACGTATTCGGGACCGATCGGCTCGATCGTGAGTCCCAGCCTGTTCGGTAGCGCCGCGGCCCAGTTACCGTTCGCGTCTACGCTATGCGGAGCATGCCGCGACATTTGTCCGGTTAGCATCGATATCCCGCGACTGCTGCTCCATCTGCGGTGGAAAGAGAACCTTGGTATCGGTGCGCCGCGCGTCGAGTTCCCCGGCGCGGTGGCTCGGTCGCGCAATGGGATGCGGCGATTTGCGCGAATGGCGCGATGGCCGCGGCTAATGCGCCTCGTGCTGCTGGTCGGCGCGTTCGTCGCCCGGCCGTTGGCACGCGAAGGCTACCTCAGATGGATTCCCGGACCATTCAAAAGCTGGACTCGCGGCCGCGACTTCCCGGCCCTGCGGGGTCACTAAGTATCTTAACTTTTCCACTCAGCATTAACTGTATTAGCCGAACAAGTGTGACAGTGTATCGCCCAGTGCGGCTGCCAAGCGCGCCGAGAAGGTTTTCGGGCGTGCGCTTCGCATACCGGACTAGCCAGGATAGGTGCGGATTTCATCAATTTTTCTGTAACCGGACACTAGTGAACTTCGGCACCGCCCGCTACATTGAGCGTCTCGCCGGTGATGTTGTCGGCGCGGGCCAGATAGACTACCGCTTCGCCGATATCGTCCGGCGTCTGTTCGCGCCGCAAATAAGTACCGTGCATCGCGACGTGGGTCAAATTGTCAACTGCGCTGTCGCCTTCGCCGCGCCCCAAGAGTCCCCGAACCTTGTTGAGCACGTCAGTCCACATCGCGGTCCGCAAGAAGCCTGGACATACGGCATTAACTCTAATATTCGACGGTCCCAGTTCCTCGGCGAGCGCCTGAGTGAAAGCGACCACGGCGAACTTGCTTGCGCAATAAGCCGCCGCGCCGGCCCGTCCGGTCTTGCCGGCGATTGATGCGGTATTGATAATCGCGCCTTCCTTGTTTCGCAGCATGTGCGGGATGCAGGCCTTCGAGCAGAGGAACGGCCCCTTGGCGTTAACCGCCATCACGCGATCCCATTGCTCTTCGGAAAAATCCGCGACGAGGCCCACCGCGATGATCCCCGCATTGTTGATCAGCACGTCAATACTGCCTAGTTGCTTCACCGTTTCGGCCGCCATTCGCTCGCAGTCCGCATAGCTCGTAATGTCCGCGAGTATCGGCATCGCCGTTACGCCGTAGCGCTTAACTTCCTCGACGGTGCTCAACAAATCGGTTTGCAAGGCGAGGTTATAGGTGAGCGCTTTATCGGAGGGGTTGCCAAGGTCAACGCAGGCGATATTGGCACCGGCCTGCGCTAGTTTGAGTGCTATCCCGCGGCCAATGCCGCGCGCTGAACCGGTCACCACCGCATTTTTGCCTTTGAGTTCCACCGCAGTCCCTCGTCCGAACTTGGATGCGAACAACGGCTGCAAGGCTAGCACGAAGAATGATTGGCTAGAATGATAGCGCGGAACCAAGCAACCTGCTGACGGCCCCGGATCAATGTGCGAAGCTCCTGCTGACCATCGATACCGCGAAGGAGCCTGGGGCTGATGCAAACGCAACCTATTGATTATCGCGACGGCGAGGTAGCCTTGCTCGGCTATCTGGCCTACGACGAGACCCTGCCGGGAAAGCGACCGGGAGTGCTAGTAATGCCTGGTGGCTTCGGGCTCGGCCGCAATGCCAAGGAACGTGCGCAGATGCTGGCGCGGATGGGCTACGTCGCGCTGGCTGGCGACCCTTATGGCGGCGGAATCGAGATTGACGACCTCAAGGAAGTGATGAAGCGGGTCACTGACCTACGAGCGGATACGGCGAAGTTTCGCCGCCGCGCCCGAGTCGCACTCGATCGCCTAATCGCAATGCCGCGGGTCGATCCAAGTCGCGTCGCGGCAATCGGCTATTGTTTGGGCGGCACCTTTGTCCTTGAACTCGCCCGCGACGGCGCGCCAATCGCCGGAGTCGCGACCTTCCATGGCGGACTCGAGACGAAAAGCCCCGCGACTCCCGGCATAGTAAGGGCGAAGCTCCTCATCCTGACCGGCGCTGACGATCCGACTGTTCCGGTCACGCACGTCAACGCGTTTGCGGAGGAGATGACGAAGGCGGCCGCCGACTGGCAAATAGTCACTTACAGCGGAACGAAACACGGCTTCACCTATCCGGACGCGGCGTCGCGCAAGATCGACTGGATCGAGTACAACCAGTCGACCGACGAACGATCGTGGACGGCAATGAAGTCGTTCTTCGAGGAGATTTTCGGGAACGCGTGAGCCTTAAATGTGAGGCGCTCTTGATTTCATGCCCAGCTTCAGCAGTTCACTGAACAGATGGCCGTGGAACGGCTTCGATTAAGAGAAGCCGCCCGTCGAAGCCGAAGTGATTCCTGCATTAAAGATCGCCGCACCGGCAGGATGCGCTGCTGGATGATCGGAGAGCGGTGCGTCATGTAGCCGAACAAACGAAGGCCGCCTGCGCGGACAGGCTCGCAACTCTAGCCACGGTTTCCACACGAATTCCGCTCCGTTCATGATCCCAGACCTCGAAGCGTTTGCGGATGATCATGGCGCAGAATCTGGCTTAGCGCCGGCCCGACCACTTTTCTCTGCATTGTCCGATTCCACTGTGAGAGTACCGCACCCTATGCTTTAGATCGCCTTTCTTCCGCCGCCATGGTCTGCGGCGATCGGCCGGTGCTCGGGTATCCTCGAGAGTGCCAGGTATCGATTCGGCCGAAGACGTTCGAAAGATGCCCGACCGATCGTAATCCATGAATTATTGATCCTTGCCCTCGTAACCTTTGGTCATTCTCGACAGAAGATACTGGTTGGAAAACCGAAGCAGGCGATGCCATTGAAGGATCGACTGGCGCGCCTGGCGAACCGGCCACACAGCCATCTGCCGCTACAGGTCTACGCGGAAGCCAATGGCGCTAGCCAACTGTTCCAGTACTACCTTCTTGATACCGGCGGTTTTCAGCCAAACGTCTTTACGACAATCTTCCCCGGAGTCAATGACCCGCAACTGCCATTGGTCGCCTGGCGCTTCCGCGGGGCGTCTAATGGCTTGCGGCGGCGCGCTTTTCAATCTCTTCCGGAGATAAATCTTCCTTGTGAGTCGAGATCCACCACGTATGTCGAAACGGATCTTCAATTCCGCCCAAGCGATCGCCGTAAAACTGATCGGCCAGAGGGCGCTTGACTCTAGCTCCGGCTGCCACCGCCCGGTTGAACATCGCATCCGCGTCGTCGACGTATAGATGGATACTCACAGGTGATCCCCCCAGGCTCTGCGGACTTCGGGCATCCATCTCCGGAAATTCGTCTGCCAGCATGATTATGGAATCGCCGATTTGGATCTCGGCATGGCCAACTCTGCCATCAGGGTGCGCTATACGCATCCGTTCGGTGGCCGAAAAAGCCTTCTTGTAGAATTCGATCGCCTGCGCCGCGCCCTTCGCGTACAAATACGGCGTCACCGAATGATATCCTTCTGGAATTGGCTTCACCGCCATTTCGTAAATCCTCCTTTGCGGTACATCATCCTTGAATCTGGGAGCACTCTAATGACTCTGCCTTATCGCCTTTTCGGCTCATCGGCCAGCCGAAATCCCGGCTTCTGTTCCCAACTTCTCGAAATCGACTCTTCCTTCGGCAGGTCCAGGGCAGGAAAATGAAAATCCCGGTACTCGCCTTCAGCTAAGCAATCGCGGGCACGATTCTGAAGAGCAGAAAATGGGGAATTGATCGGAAAGCGGCAATGACCAAACGCAAGCTCTCGATCGCAATAATTGGCGCCGGCATTGGGGGCCTCACTACCGCTTCGGCTCTGGTACGATTCGGCATTGACGTTCAGATCTATGAGCAGGCGAGCAGGTTCACACGTATCGGCGCAGGAATCCAACAGACGCCGAATGCGATAAAGGTACTCCGCGTGCTCGGGCTTGAGGAGCGACTGCGCCGCGTCGCCTTTCGTCCGTTGACCTCGCTCAACCAGGAGTGGGATACGGGAGCGCTCACCAACGAATACCCTCTCGGCGGCGAAATCGAGCGGCGTTTCGGCGCTCCCCATCTGCTGCTGCATCGCGGGGACTTGCATGACGTATTGGCCGCGATCGTGCCGAGGCAGGTCATTCGTCTCAATCACAAGCTCGTCGGCGTCGAGCAAACCCGCACTGGTGTCAGGCTATTCTTCGCCAATGGGGCTCGCGCGCAGGCAGACGCGCTGGTCGGCGCGGACGGGATTCACTCGCTGGTGCGGGAGATTATGCTCGGACCTGAGAAGCCGCGATTCACCGGACGCGTGGCTTATCGCACCACCTATCCGGCTTCTCGGCTCGGCGGCCTCACGGTCGGGGACAATACCAAATGGTGGGGACCCGATCGCCATATCGTGGTCTACTACGTGAGACCCCACCGGGAGGAGATCTATTTCGTCACCAGCACCCCCGAGCCGGAGTTCGAAGTCGAGTCGTGGTCAGCGAAGGGAGACCTCAAGACGTTGCGCGAGGCGTACGCCGGATTCCATCCGCACGTGCGCGCAGTGATTACGGCCTGTCCGGAGGTTCACAAGTGGGCGCTGGTCGAGCGCGACCCACTGCCCCGATGGAGCGAGGGACGGGTGGTGCTGCTCGGCGACGCTTGCCATCCGATGACGCCGTATATGGCGCAGGGCGCCGCCACCGCGATGGAGGATGCGGCCGTCCTGTCGCGATGTCTAGATCGAATAGACGCTGATGGCGTCGCGGAAGCATTTCGGCGCTACGAACTGACACGCCGGCCGCGCACTTCGCAAATTCAGCTCACTTCGCGTCAGAATACTTGGATGCGTGCGAGGACCGATCCCGACTGGGTATACGGATACGACGCTTGGCAGGAGCCGCTGGCGAGCCCGTCCGTCAATGCGAACTAACAGCACAATCGAGGCATTAAAACCGGGCAGGATTGGCCATCTTCAGATCGACTGATCACTGTCGCTTCACCTTTGCAGATTGGTCATAACGTTTTGTTATAAATGCGTAGCGGGCAGACACTCCGATTGACGGCAACTGCGCTTGACATTCGAACCCCTGGCATCGAAGTAACGATCTTACCGTTGAAGTGGATGGCCTCCCCTCGACCGCCACAGGTGATGCGGACGAACATCGTCAGCACAAGGATCGAAGGCGACTGCACCCGTTCGATGCGCGAATAGCGTGACTGCTCCACTTCAAGCATCAGGCTGCTCGTCATCGCGATTTCGAGTCCAAACACATCAACCGGGAACACTTTGGCATGCGGACCACGTCTAACTTGTTCTTGGATTTGTAAAACTCACTGGCATCCGGGATTAGCGCGTACTGACCATAACCTGGAGGGGGCTGATCGGGGGAGATCTCGCGTTTTTCCGACTCCACTGTCGAAGAGGCGAGGCCTTGTGCTATCGCGATCCGCCCAGCATGCTTAGTGCATGCCTCCGGAGCGCCGCCCTGTGTTGAAAATTGGCGTAGTTGATGTCGGTGTGGAGAGTGCCGCGCTACCCAACGGTGTGAGCGTCGACCTCGCTATCCTGCGGCATCCGGGCGCTAGTGCGATAGTCGCACTCGATGACGACGGCCGGATAGCGATGCTAACGCAATATCGCCATGCGATCGGCGGATGGCTGCGTGAAGTGCCGGCAGGCTGCCGCAACGGAGAGGAATCGCCGTTGGAATGTGCTCAGCGCGAATTGCGCGAAGAGGCGGGGCTCAGCGCGCAACGATGGGATCATCTCGGCGCGATCGTCACCATCCCGAGCTTTTGCGATGAAAGAATTGAACTGTTCCTGGCCCGCGATCTCTCACCGTCCACAGCCCAGCTCGATTTTGATGAAGTTATAAAGGTCGAGCGGATCGATTTGGATCAGGCGCTGGCGATGGTTGCAGCGGGCGAAATAATCGATGCGAAAACCATCGCTGCGCTCCATCACGCCCACGCGTTCCTCAAGAGCGCTACCGGGTGCACATAATTAGTATTTCGTCTTGACTGCCGCGTTTCAGGTTTCTGTGCTCGTTACTCAACCATTAACATTGTCTCAGCGGAATTTTTTTTGGCGAGGGTTAATACGCCTTGGCGAAGAAGGCTCGCTCGTCGGCAGGTTCCGCGCACACTATACAGACGCCGCCATCTTTGCGCTGATTAAGCGGAACGGCACGGCAGGTTGCGCGAGTTTCTTCTCGGATCTTGGTCTCGCAGGCCGGATTGCCGCACCAATAGATATCAGCGAAGCCACCCCCGCCCTCGTCCGCCATTTGCGCACGTAGTTTTGCGTAGTCGTCGAATTGACGGGTATTCGAATCGGCTGCGGCTTTCGCCTGGCGGTACAGGTTGCTCTGGATTTCCTGGAGCATCGACTTGGAGCGGAGTACAACCTCCGCCAACGGCGCTTTCGATTTGCCGGCGGGCCCGCTGATATCGCGCCGTGCCAGCACTATCTCACCGGCGGCCACATCGCGCGGCCCGATCTCAATTCGCAGCGGCACGCCGCGCATCTCCCAGTCGTTGAACTTGAACCCTGGTGTAACCCCTTCACGCTCATCGTGCTTTACCCTGAGGCCTGCCTCGGTGAGTTTGCCCGCGGCTTCGCGCGAGGAGGAGAGCACGCGCGCGGCCTCGTCGGCCTTGCGCCAAATCGGCACCACCACCGCCTGGGTCGATGCGACCGATGGTGGTAATCGCAGGCCCTGGTCGTCGCCGTGGCTCATCACGATGGCGCCCAGGAGCCTGGTCGAGACGCCCCAACTGGTCTGATGAGGATGCTGCAGCTCATTGTTGTCGTCGAGGAAGCGGATGTCGAATGCCCTGGCAAAATTCTGGCCGAGGTAATGAGAGGTGCCGCACTGCAGCGCCCGCCCGTCGGGCATTAGGGATTCGATCGTGTACGTCTCTTCGGCGCCGGGGAACCGTTCCGCAGCGCTCTTGCGGCCGGCGACTAACGGAATCGCCAGAAAGTCTTCGACGAACGAGCGATATACCTCGAGCATCGTCAGGGTTTCGCGCTCGGCCTCTTCGCGGGCCGCGTGCGCCGTATGACCTTCCTGCCACAGGAATTCGGTGGTGCGCAGAAACGGCCGGGTCCGCATTTCCCATCGCACGACGTTGCACCATTGATTGATCATTAACGGCAGGTCGCGATGCGAATGGATCCACTGCGCGAACATATAATTGATGATGGTCTCGGAGGTCGGCCTGATGATCAGCGGCTCTTCCAGTTCCTTGCCGCCGCCGTAAGTAACGACCGCGACTTCGGGTGCGAAGCCCTCGACATGCTGGGCTTCCTTTTGCAAAAAACTCTGTGGAATAAAGAGCGGGAAGTAGGCATTGCGCGCGCCGGTCTGCTTGATTCGGCGATCGAGCTCATCACGCAAGTTTTCCCAGATGGCGAAGCCGTCGGGGCGGAAGACAATACATCCACGTACGGGCGAGTAGTCGGCGAGCTCGGCGCGGATAATCAGCTCGTTGTACCAGGCGGCGAAATCCTGGCTGCGCGGGGTGATTTTCTTTTCGTCGATTTTCTCGGCCATAAGGAAATTCTATCAGGCTGCTCGCTTTTCCATGAACCGCGCAATTCTATCAGCGATTTCGCGTGCCGCCAGCCCCTCGGCCCGAAGTGCGAGAAGCTATGTGCTTGCGAAATTGCTCTGACAGGCGGTTTAATCGCGTCATCCGTTACGCAAGGAGACAGCCATGAACGGAATTTCACACGTTGCCATCGGCGTTCGCGACATGGAGCGCTCGTTGCACTTCTATCGCGATTTGCTAGGACTGGAGGTCAGATCGGACGAAATGCAGCCGATCGGCGGGATGCCGACGCTGTATGCGAACCCGGAGACCGGCAAGCGCCGCGCTGTTAACCTTCGCTACGGCAAGGGCAGCGACCGCGGCTTTTTGGTTTTGTCGGAGAGGCCGGGAGGAACGCCCGGCGAGGCGATCAAGCTTGATCAGGTCGGTATCTCGCATTTCTCATGGTGGGTCGACGATCTTCGCGCCCTGCATGACAAACTCAAGGCAGCACGGGTCAAAATCCTGGTGCCGCCGAGCGAGGTTGACCCGGCCGGCTTTGGCGAAACCTCTCCGCACAAGTATCTGACGTGCCTGTTCGAGGATCCGGACGGGGTTATCCTTCAGCTCGATCAGCGCGTGGTGTAGGCTGCACGTGGCGCAGGCGTTACGATTAATAGCTGCCAGCCGCTCAGGCAGAAAGGCAAAGCGGCTGGCATGCGTCATCGCGAAGGCCAAGTCGGCCAAAAAGCGCAGCAGCAGGTAGCATTCATTGTCGGCCCGAAAACCGGCGAACACGATTCCAACCGTTCGATCGGATAAACTCAGATCATCAGCCGAGTGCTATGTCTTCTCGTTTTTCGTGCGGAGCGATGCCGCGAATCAAGCTCATGCTCTTTTCCTGGTTCATCATGGTCGTTTTTCCCCTGTATGGGCGAGCGCAGACACTCTCCCCTGCACCGATGAAGCCGGTTCCGCCTGTAACGCCGAGCACGCCGTGGCCGGCATCAACATTGACTGGGGTGCGGGTAATCGAGGTGAGCGGCAACAGCGAAGTTCAGGCGGCGCCTGACCTTGCAACGCTCGAGATCGCGATCGAGACCCACGCAGCGACCGCCGATCACGCTGCAGGCTTGAACGGCGAGCTGGCCGAGAAAGTGCGCGATGCGCTCACGTCAAAGCTGGCCAACAAAGGCACGATGTGGACCGGAGGATATTCTCTTTTCCCCGAGTACAGTGAACCACGCGAGGGCAAGCCAACCGTGACCGGCTACCGCGCGGAGAATTCCATAACCGTGCAGACTGGTGAACTCGGTCTCATCGGACCATTGATCGACGCCGCAATCGGAGCTGGCGCTAACCGCATCAGTTCGCTGAACTACAGTCTCCGGGCGCGTTCCAACGCACGCAGCGAAGCTATTGGCAAAGCTGCACGCGACGCACAAACGCAGGCGTCCGCGTTGGCGGATGCGCTCGGCGTCAAGCTCGGTCCGATAATCAAAGCTTCGACCGAATCCGAAGTCCAGCCTGTCCCGCTGACCAGGTTCGCCGGCTCGGCAGCGATGGCCACGAACGTGGAGACGCCGATAACTGCCGGACAAGTGACCATCCCTGCAACAGTTTCGCTCACCTACGGCATCGAGTAGTCTGCTAGAAATTATCAGGTCAAAAGGCTCCCGCTCGCGCGCGACTATCGGTCAAGGTACTAAAATGTAGAGCAGCGCGATAACGCCGTCCGAAGCCCTGGTGAGCCGACGCCCTGAGCAGGGCCGAAGGGAAACGAGTCCGCGAGGTGCGCATATAACGCCAGGCGGAACGAAGTGGAGCCGGTGAACCGAGGCCGGACGCAGCCGGCCGACGCCCTGAGCAAGGCCGAAGGGAAACGAGTCCGCGAGGTGCGCCTATAAAACGTCGGTGAAAAGAAAATGCTGAAGCCAGGCGATGCCGCCCCGGGATGGGATCTGCCGTGCGCGTTTGACGGCCGCGTAAGTCGTCTGCGCCTCGATCGGATCCGCTCCGAAATGGTTGTGCTGTTCTTCTATCCACGTGATTTCTCTTTCATCTGCCCTACGGAGGTGACTGGTTTTCATCAGGCACAGCCTGCATTCCGACAAGAACAAACCAGCATCGTCGGTATCGGCGTTGACGACGCTGAGTCACATCTGCGCTGGTCGCACGAACTGGGTGGAATCAGCTATCCACTGATTGCGGATGAAGGCGGCAACCTCGCGCGCCAATACGGAGTGCTGGACGAACGTGAAAAGGCCGCGATGCGCGCAACCTTCATCCTCGATGCGCAGCGGACCGTCGCGTACGCGGTCGCGAGTTCGATCAACATAGGCCGCAGCGTTAGCGAGACGCTGCGCGTGGTGCGGGCGCTCAGGTCCGGCCGTCTCTGTCCCGCGGATTGGCAGCCAGGCGACGAATTTGGCCCGGCTGATCAGAAACTCTAGCTTAAGTGGTACTCTGTACTTAACGCGACAGCGGGGTCCCAAGAACTAGCAGGAACAGCGCCGCGACCCTCACCAGGGCAGGCTCCGCCGCGGCCCATGCTAGGCCGGTGAAAAGAAAGTTCCTTGGCTGTCCTCAAGACTGAAGAACAACGGCGCACTTTCGAGCGCCTCGCCAATGTTCGCGAGATTGTGTTTGGCGTTCAAGACGGCGTATTGACGACCGCCGGTGTGCTGGCCGGCCTGAGCGGCGCGGTTTCCGCCCGGCCGCAAATTATCCTGGCCGCGCTGGCGTCGACCGCTGCTGGAGCGCTTTCGATGGGGGCTGGGGCTTATCTCGGCACCCGGGCAGAAACCGAGGTGATTCGCACCGAAATGCGGCGCGCCCGTGAGCACGCGAGAAGCCAGCCCTACGTCATGCAGGAAAGTCTGCTGGATGCGCTGGCCGAAGAGGGTCTCTCGCGCGAGGCCGGTTACCGGGTCGTGCGGCTGCTGAGTTCGGCTCCGCAAGCGCTTTATTCCACCGCCGAAGAAAAGATTTACGGCCTCACCAGCGGTTCTCTTGGCAATCCTATCGTCGATGGCCTGCTGATGGGAATTGCGTTCCTGGTTGGCGCGGTGGTGCCCTTGCTGCCCTTCGTGTTGTTTTCCTCGGTGCGTGCCGGCCTGTTGGCCGGGTTGGGGACTACTGCGCTGGTCCTGTTCGGCGTCGGCTACATGGTCGAAGGACGGCTCGCCGAAAATCGCTACCCTTCGCTCGCGGGAGCGCGTTTCCTGGCGATTGCGCTCGGCGCCGCGGCGTTGGGTTATGTGATCGGCCTTGCGATTTCCCCGCTTGGCGCCGCAGCCCCGTAACGAAAAAAATGAAGCAACTCGCCTACTCCTCGACCACGGCGTTCCTCGCCCATTATCGGCTCCTGAGCAACGCTGCCACTGGACGCGGCGGTATCGATCAATTGTCAGCGCAGGACGATGAGACTTTGGGCGCGATGCAGCTGTTGATGGAAGCCCTCACGCCGGAGGAACGCACCCTCCTACTAGCAGATACGGCGAATACCGATGGAAAATGCGTACCCAGTGAAACACGGCGGCGGCAGGAGCGCGCTCAGCTTAAGCTGCGCCGGCTCCTGCTGACGAAAGGAGTGGTGCGCACCTGACACCAGGCGGAGCGGGTGAGCCAAGGCGGGCGGAAGCCAGCCGGAGCCCCGAGCGCAGTCGAAATGGGTCAGGAGTCTGCGACGTGCGCATTAAAACAGTTGAGCCATGCTGCTCTACGTGTTGCGGCGGATAGTATTCGGCGCATTCGTGCTGACACCAGGCGGAGCGTAGCGGAGCCGAGCCAAGGAGTCTGCGACGTGCGCATTAAAACAGTTGAGCCATGCTGCTCTACGTGTTGCGGCGGATAGTATTCGGCGCATTCGTGCTGATCGGAACCTCGATCATCACTTTCGCGATCGCCTTCCTGGTGCCCGCCGACCCGGCGGTTGCGATGGCGGGGGCGAAGGCCGACCCGCAAACGCTCGCGATGATCCGTTCGCAACTGGGTCTGGACCAACCGGTCTACGTACAGTACGCGCACTACCTCGGCCGCGCTGCTGAAGGCGACCTCGGACGTTCGTACATCCGCCGGGAAAATGTAACTCGGCTGATCCTGGAGAGATTTCCCGCAACCCTAATTCTCGCTGTCAGTGCGATGGCGCTGGCGCTGATTTTGGCGATTCCGATGGGCATGCTGTCAGCGGCTTATCGCGAGCGCGCACTGGATAATTTCCTGCTCGTCCTATCGCTGGCGTTGATCTCGGTCCCGGTCTTCTGGCTCGGCACATTGCTGCTGATTGCCGCGGCCCTTTCCCTGCGGTCGTTTCCCCTAGGCGGTTACAGCGGCTGGAAAAGCCTGCTGCTGCCGGCGCTAACTCTCGCATTTGGTCTGGCGGGTTATTACGCGCGGATTTTGCACACCAATTTGATCGAAGCGATGCAGCATGAATACGTGCGGACCGCGCGCAGCAAAGGATTGTCGCGCCGGCGCGCGATGCTGAAGCACGCGATGGCGAATGCGATCCTGCCATTGGTGACGCTCGCCGGTCTTGACCTCGCTGGATTGCTCTCGGGCGTCGTCTTGACGGAGACCGTCTTCGATTGGCCGGGAATCGGACGGCTTGCCTTCGACGCGATTTTCAACCTCGATATTCCGCTGATAATGGGGACCGTACTCTTCGCCGCATTTTTGATAGTAGCCGCGAATCTCGTGATCGATTTGCTTTACGCCTGGCTCGATCCGCGTATCCAGCTCGGCGGCCGCCAATGATTTATCGCCCACCATCGCAGGGTCATCATTACCTCGGGAGTTGCCGTTCAGGCGGGGTTGGATTGCGTGAAAATGCGGCTTAATCCGATGGAAGCGGTAGGCGTCCTGATGGTGATAAGCCTGGCGCTGGTGGCCGTGTTCGCGCCGATGATTGCGCCGCACGATCCGGTCCGCGCAGTAGCAAACACCTTTGGCGATCCCGGCGCACCCTCAAGCGCATTCCTGCTGGGTACGGACCAGCTCGGACGTGACGTGCTGTCGCGGATTATTTTCGGCGCGAGGATTTCGCTCACTGTCGGAGTGGCCGCGATGCTGGTGACGATCATCATTGGAGTGACGATCGGCTTGCTCTCAGGATTCTTTGGTGGAGCTATAGACTTCGTACTCATGCGCTTTACGGATGTGATGCTGACGCTGCCGGCTCTGCTACTGGCCATGGCATTTGTCTCGGTGTTGCGCCCCAGCCTGCTCAGCATCCTAATAGTGATCGGCTTAGTCTCGTGGACGGGTGTCGCTCGTGTGGTTCGCGCTGAGACGTTATCGATGGCACAACGGGATTTCGTGCTGGCCGCACGCGCGCTCGGCGCTCCGCCCGAGCGGCTGATTGTACGCCACGTGATTCCGAACGTGATGCCGATTATCGTAGTGATGGCCGTGCTCGGAACATCGGGTACGCTGCTGCTGGACGCCGGTTTAAGCTTTCTCGGACTCGGGGTGCCGCCGCCGGCACCAAGCTGGGGTCGCATGATCGAGGAAGCCACCACTTATTTCCGAACCGCTCCTTGGCTGGCAGTGTTTCCTGGGATTGCGATCTTTTACGCCGTGCTTGGTTTCAATCTGCTGGGCTATGGTTATCTGCGCCGACGAGGCCGCGAGTCGGTCTCGCAGCCGGCTGCATCGCAATGACGGCAGTGAACAGAGAACTCCTTCGCCGCTCGACCGTTCCTTCAAGAGACGGAAACCGCTCTGGGAAGTACCGCGACGAAGGCGCCAAGTTGAGTGCCCTGCTCCTCTTGTTGCTAACTTCTCTGCTCTCAATCGCTTCTTCCGGATGCCGGGGCAGGCCGTGGGCGCTCCAATTTGCCCCCGGCGCGAAGGTGCTTCACCTTGCCAGCCGCGACGATATCCCGACCCTGGATCCGGTGGCGGGTTACGATACGGCCTCGTGGGCGTTCGAGCAGATGCTGTTCGACACACTGGTACGCTATAGCGATTCCGGGGTCGACCTGGTGCCGGACGCCGCTACCCGTTGGGAGTCGTCGGCTGATGCGCGCACCTTCACGTTTCATCTGCGCCCCGATATCCGGTTCAGCAACGGGCGGGCCGTCACCAGTAGCGATTTCAAATATGAAATTGAACGGGTGCTCGACCCGGCCAACAATTCACAGGGGATTGAGTATTACCGCAGTATCGCCGGGGCGGAGCAATACAGTAGCGGCCGGGCAAAGGCCGTAGCTGGAATCGATACTCCCGACCGCTGGACGATTATTTTCCATCTGACGGCGCCAGATCCAATTTTCCTGGCAAAAGTCGCGATGCCGTTTGCTGCCGCGGTTCCGCGTGAGATGGTCGCCCGGTATGGCGGGGATTTCTCACGCCACGCCCTCGGCAGCGGTCCGTTTATGCTCAAAGAGTGGAAGAGCGGCCAGAGAATCGCGCTGGTGAAAAATCCTTACTACTTCGTTAAGGGCATTCCGAAGCTCGACGCTGTTATCGAGCAAATGGGCGTCGACGATAACCTGGAATGGCTAAAATACGAGACCGGCGAGATCGACATATCCGCCATTCCGCCTGCCGAATTCCCTTACGTGATGAAGACGCCGCCGCTCAAGGCACTTACGCTCAAGCTGGTCATGCTCGCGACCGACTATCTTGGGATGAACTGTCAGATGCCGCCCTTTACCGACATCCGGGTACGTCGCGCATTTAACTACGCGATCAACAAAGATAAATTTATCGCGGTGTTCAATCGCAGGGGCGTGCCGGCCTCAGGCATTCTTCCGCCGGGACTGCCGGGCTACGACCGCGCGATTCAAGGTTATCCTTACGACCCTGCGAAGGCGCGACAATTGCTCGAACAAGCCGGGATTCTCAAGAACTTCACGCCGCAATTGTGGCTAAGAGCCGATGAGACCCAAATGATGCTGGCGCAATCGATTCAACAGGATCTCGCGCTGGTGGGTGTCCACGTGCGGCTAAAACCGGTCGCCTGGCCGCCCCTGCTCGAAGCGATCCGGCAGCCGGGGACGGTGCAACTGGAGCTGTCGGGATGGGAGGCGGATTTTCCCGACCCTGAGAATTTTCTCGAAGTGCTGTTCGCACGCACGCAATGGGCCGCAAATAATAACTCTTTCTATTATAATGCCCGGGCTGACGGGCTGTTTGCACAGGCAGCGCGGGTAACCGACATGAAGGAGCGCTACACTATCTACGATGAGGCGCAAAAGATCATTGTCGGGGATGCGCCCTGGGTTTTTCTGTACTACCCAGTCGCCTACGTAATTCGGCAGCCCTGGGTGCATGATTATGTACTTAATCCGATGCGTCCAACACGTTTGGAACGCGTCTGGCTCGACCCTCATCCGGAGCGACCCTGAACGTGGCAAAGTCAACCAGCATCGCGCGTCTATGGGCCAGTCAAGCCGCGGATTTTTTGCGCGGCAGCGACCCGGTGCTGGCGCGCATCATCGGGCAGGTGGGGCCACTGGAAATGGCGTATCGGCGCGAGCGGTTTCAATCGCTGGTGCGCGCGATCATCTTTCAACAACTCGCCGGCCGGGCCGCCTTGGCGATTTACGAGCGTTTCGTAAAAATTATCGGCGGCAGGCGCTTTCCCACGCCGGCACAGGTCATTGCTGCATCCGACGAAGATATGCGGCGGGCGGGACTTTCGCGCGGCAAGATGGCGTATATCCGCGATCTTGCCCGCCATGTGCGCGATGGAAGCTTGAACTTCCGCAGGTTCGCTCGAATGGAAGACGAGGAGATTATCGCCGACCTGGTGCGTGTTCGCGGGATTGGCCGATGGACCGCGGAGATGTTCCTGATGTTTAATCTGCGCCGTCCAGATGTTCTGCCGGTCGATGATCTCGGATTTCGCAGCGCCGTCGCCAAGGCCTATGGATTGAGTCAGCTACCGGCCGCGAAAGAGCTGAAGTTAATGGGCGAACGATGGCGCCCCTTTCGCAGCGCGGCAGTATGGTACTTCTGGCAAAGCACCCGCCTCATCACTCTAGACTCCACGGCGAAGGCAGCTCCTAAGATCCGTCGGATTCAGCGGAAAACGGAGCCCCGGCGCGAGCTGCGCGTGACCAACGCGACCCCGGCCAATTCAAACAACAGGCCCAAAAGCCGATCGTCTGGTCGCGCGGTGCGCGCATCGACTGTCCAAAGTTAAAAGGGTTGCGCTTATGCAAGCCGCCTTCATCTCATATGCCGTCTTTCTGGCGTTGCTTCTGATCGCCGTGGTCGTAGTGTTTATCATTGTAGGCGTCAGGGCTCTGCACGCATTCATCCGTGGACCGCGCGGTAAGAACAAAGTAGCCAGCGGAGAACAGCCTCCCCCTATCTGATTCTGTGCCACACGGCAGAACGATACTGCTAAAATGAGCACCGAATGATTATTCTCGGAATCGAATCTTCGTGCGATGACGCCGCAGCGGCCGTAGTCGAAACTGAGCGCGCTGGCTTTGCGATTGTCCGGGCGAATGCCGTTGCCAATCAGGACGATATCCATCGGCCGTATGGCGGGGTGGTGCCGGAGTTGGCGTCGCGCAACCACGTTCTCACAATCGACCCGGTGGTCCAACGCACGTTGGCGGCCGCCGGATGCGAGCTGCGCGAAATTGACGGCATCGCAGTAACACGCGGGCCCGGATTGGTGGGCTCGCTGCTGGTTGGCCTGATGTACGCGAAAGGACTCTCACAGGTGACCAGTATTCCGATGGTCGGCGTCAATCACCTCGAAGGCCATCTGCTGGCGCCGATGCTCGAAAACGAAGTGAAGATGCCATATCTGGCGCTGGTGGTATCAGGCGGCCATACTGCGCTCTTCCTGGTGGACGATTTCGGCCGCTATCGCCGGCTCGGGGCGACGCGCGACGATGCGGCTGGTGAAGCGTTCGATAAAGTCGCGAAGTTAATGGGCCTGGGGTACCCGGGTGGCAAGATTATCGATCAGATGGCTCGCGGCGGGAATCCAAACCGTGTCCGGCTGCCGCGAGCGCGGGTCAAGGGTGCGCCGCTGGATTTCAGCTTTAGCGGGCTCAAGACTGCGGTCGCGCTCTTTCTCAGATCCGAAGCGGCTGCCGTGACAAGCAGGGAGGATCTGGCCGCGAGTTTCCAGGAAGCCGTGGTGGACATGCTCGTGCGTCCAACTATCGCGGCCGCACGCGAACTCGATGCGGGCACGATCGTCCTGACGGGTGGCGTGGCCGCGAATTCACGTCTCCGCGAGCGTCTGACCGAGGCTGCCACAGCCGAGGGCCGCCGGCTCGTCGCACCTTCTTTCAAATATTGCACCGATAACGCCGCGATGATCGCAATTGCCGGCAGTTATCGGCTGTTGCGAGGTGAAGCCGATCCGCTTTCACTCGATGCCGAGGCCAACCTCCCTCTGTGATTTTTTCACCGACTATTTATTATGCGCACCTCGCAGACTCGTTTCCCTTCGACTCGGCTCAGGGCGTCGGCCGGCTGCGCCCGGCCTCGGCTCACCGGCTGCACTTCGTTGCGCCTAGTGTTATTATGCGCACCTCCAAACGGCGCCGTGCGCCGATCGGGCAGACTCGTTTCCCTTCGGCCCTGCTCCGGGCTTCAGCCGGCAGCGCTCGGCCTCGGTTCATCGCTTCAGCCGAAGCGGCGGCCGCTAGTGGCATCGGGCGCCGCGGAGCCTGCCGTGGTGAGGGTTGTCGCGGTTTTGCCTTGAACGGCCCCCACAGCGATCAGCCGGCTCATGCGCTTCAATCGGCCGGGGTGCGGCCGTCCAGGTCACGCGGGCAGAATTTCCTGGTGCAGTCGAGCGTAGCCACACAAATTGTCAGCGCTGCACAGATCGAAGCCGGCGATACAGTTGTCGAAATCGGACCGGGACTCGGTATTCTGACCGAGCGGATCATTGGCGCGGGTCCGCGAAAATTAACCCTGGTCGAGTTGGACGCGCGGCTCGCTACCGCGCTCGCGGCGCGCTTCGGCGGCGATGCTCGGGTAACACTCCTCAATCGCGATTTTCTCAAGGTCACGCGTTTCGAATTCGGCGGCGAGCGCCTCAAAGTGATTGGGAACCTGCCCTTCAGCGTCGCGGCCGCGATTCTACGCCACCTGTCCGAGTATCGTGAGTCAATTATCCGGCTGGTGCTGATGTTTCAGCGCGAAGTTGGTGAGCGGATACGCGCGCTGCCCGGCTCGCGAAACTACGGATCCCTTAGTGTATTCTCGTCGCTATACTGGCAAATTACCGGTCATTTCCGAGTTGCCGCCGGCAGTTTCTACCCGCGTCCGAAAGTTGATGCCGAAGTGCTGATTATGGAGCCGCGCTGCGAGCTCGATTTCGATACCGCCGAAGAACCTGACGTTCGGATCACCGTCCGGGCCGCGTTCTCAGCGCCGCGCAAAACAATTCGCAACTCGCTCGCTGGCGGGTTGGGGATCGATAACAACGCGATCGAAGCGGCGCTCGAAATGGCGGCAATCGATCCTTCACTGCGCCCGGCGATGCTCGACTGCTTACAGCTAATTGCACTAGCGCGGATTCTGCGGCCTGCAACTTCACCGGCGCGCCGTGCCTGAACTGCCCGAGGTTGAATCGCTGCGGCAGATGCTCGCGCACTCCGCCGTCGGGCGCAGCTTCCGCCACGCCACAGTGAAGGAAGCGCGCCTTCGGCGTTCAGTCTCTGCCGAATTGGCCTCCGCCATCACCGGCCGCACAATTGAGCGAATCGGCCGCCGCGCGAAGTACCTGCTGATTGAAGTGGCTGGCGACCAGGTGATGCTGGTGCATCTTGGGATGAGCGGCAGCCTGACCCATCGCGGACGCGGCTTCGACGCGGGGCCGTTCGATCCCAGACACGATCATATCGAATTCGCGCTCGACGACGGCAGTGTGCTGGTCTACAACGACCCGCGGCGCTTCGGGCTGATTAAAATCGTAAAGCGTGCCGAACTCAATAATGTCGCCGAGCTCAAGTACCTGGGTCCTGAGCCGCTGGGCCTTGAATTCAGTGGGGGGTATCTTTGGAAGGCGACTCGTGGTCGTACGGCGGCGATAAAGAACCTGCTGATGGATCAGCGGATCGTCGCTGGCATCGGCAATATCTACGCTTCCGAGATCCTCTTTCGCGCCCGCGTGCGGCCGAGTCGGCGGGGAGGCAGAGTCACGCGCGACGAAGTCCGCCGGATCGTCACGGCGACCCAGGAGGTACTCCGCGCAGCGATCGGCAGCCGCGGCACGACATTCCGCAGTTATCGCGACGCGCGCGGCCAGCCGGGAAGGTTCGCGCAGCTTCTGGCCGTCTACGATCGCGAAGGGAAGCCGTGCCTCAAGTGCGCCACCCCGATTCGCGCCGTCGTGCTGGGCCAGCGTTCAACTTTCTATTGCCCGCGCTGCCAAAAATGACCTCGAAAGACAGCGGACTCGCAGCGCTCATATGAAATGCTTAAAGTGGTCTTTAGCGCCATTGGCATACTGGTGATGGAGGACGGAATTAATTCCGTCATACCGCTAATATGAAAGGCAGTTGCAGTGAATCTTGAAGAGGAATTCGACCGAACGGAGAAGCTAGCCCATGCTGCGATCCGCGCCACCGGCAGATTAGCAGCTGCTGCCAGAGCCCTCGCAAAGGCGGCGGCTGAAGGTGATATCGCGCGCATCCGCAGGGGCGGTGAGAGATTGTCGCAAGAGGCCGAAGGCGCAAGGCAAGAAGCGGTGAATGCCAGCGCAGCCTGGTCGCTCGATCCTGAAACTGAAGAGCAGTATCTACGTGCAGAATTTGCGGAGGAGCTGCTTCGGACCGCCGATGCGAGCGGCTTTAAGATGCAACGGCATGACGGGGCGATTGTCGCCTATCCGGTGATACTCCGGGTTCTAGCTGGTCAGCGCTCAGTGACACTCAATCGAAAGAGGATGACGAGTCTTCGACCAAGCAGATTGGTAGCTCGGCTAAAAGCCATCCAGAGCCGCTCGTTACACGGGAGCCCGCAGGCCTTCCTGGAGACACTCTTTTCGGCATACACGCTCATCGCCCAAGGTGAACGTGCAGGGTCCGCCGTATCCTTGGATGAAGTCTTCCAGGTCCTTACGCTGTCACCTGGCGCCGACTACAGCAAAGAGGATTTCGCCCGCGATCTCCTGACTCTTGATCGCAGCGGAATCACGACGACCAGAAGGGGAGCCCCTATCTCACTACTGCCGCCCACCAGAGAGTCTCGCCACACATTCGTTTGCGCGACGCCCGAGGGGGAAATCGTCAGATTTTACGGCATAAGGTTCGGCGAGGAGGCTCAATGACGGCGACAATCACACCTACGAGGTGGGTCCAAGCCATCCGTCGCGAATATCTTGAGAGTTTCGTCCGTGAGGGCGGGGCCGCTATTAAGTTCTGCGTGCCGCTCGACGGGGAAGCGAGAGCAAGAACCTGGAACTGGCTGAGCCAGGCTGGACAGGAGCTTGGATATGCGGTGGTTAAGGTCGATGCCTCCGAAACCAAGGTCAATTTGGTGGATAAATTGTTCTTTTCCATCGCTGCTCAAATCGACTGGCCTGGATTGTCAGAACGTGTTCTGAACAGGCTCTGCGAGCAAACCGGATACCTGCTGCCGGAGGCCTCCGAGATGTCGTTTTGCGAGAGAGTCGCTGAGAGAAACCGAATATCCGCTGACATCGTCAAGATCAATCTTGAGCAAGCTCTCGGCGAGGAGGTTCTTCGGCGACGCGACCTGGCAAAAGATTTTCGCATGGCAATGACTAGACTCTGCCTCGCCCGATTGAGAGGCGGTGCTGACGCTCCAATTACAATCCGGGCGCTGACCGAGTGGCTGACCGGGCGTAACCTCAACGTCAGCGCCGTGAAGCAACATCAGATCTTCAATCGCATTACGCGGACAAATGCCCGCCGCCTACTGGAGTCGCTTATCCACTGGGTGCGGCTTGCGGGGTTCCCCGGTACGCTCGTTCTGCTGGACGTCGCGAGACTCGCGGTCGCCAAGAATCCTCGAGACGATAGACCTTTCTACAACAACGCCATGCTGCTCGACGCCTTCGAGGTCCTGCGCGAGTTGGTCGACTCGACTGATTGGCTGACCCAGTGTCTAATAGCTGTTCTTCCGGATTCTTCTTTTCTGGACGAAACCAGCGGACGAGGAATCGCCTCGTACCAGGCACTCGAGCTCCGGATCAAAGATGACGTGAGGACGAAAGAAGTGGTCAATCCCATGGCCGCGCTTGTACGGCTGTCCACGAATGCGCCGGAGGCATACTAAGCATGAGCGACGAGTTGCCCTCGATTATGTATTGCCGTAGAGCGATCGAAGCGCTACGGAGCGGTGTGCCCAATCACGATGCGGTGCGGGTCATGGGTTGTGACCAGAACGTGGTAAAGGATGTGTTTGGTGAAAGGATCGAGCAGTCCTCCGAGTATTTATCCGCAGGTAAGCAACTGCCGGGACTGCTGGTGAGCGGCCAGTTCGGAACGGGCAAATCTCACCTGCTTGAATACCTCGAACATCGCGCACTCTCAAAAGGCTTCGTCTGCAGCCGCATCGTGATTAGCAAGGAAACACCGTTGTTCGATCCCGCTAAGCTCTACCGCGCTGCGGTTGAATCAGCGGTGGTCCCAGGGCGGGGTGGCCATGCTATTCAAGAGATGGCGCTGCGCTTGCACGATACCGACGACTACGCCCGCTTTTATCAGTGGTGCAGCAGCGCGAGCCCAAGGGTCAGCGCATTCTTTCGCGCCACCCTGTTTCTGCACGAGCGGCTGGGAGGCGATCCGGAACTGGTGGAGGCGATTGTCAATTTTTGGTCAGGCGAGCGACTGTCGGTAGCTAAAATCAAGCAGGGTCTCAGACTCGTCAATGCAGGGTCGATGTTCCAGGTGCAGACCGTTCCGGCCACGGTACTTCCGTTCGAGCGCTTCCTTTTTGCCGCCCGAATGGCCGCTGGGGCGGGTTACAAGGGTTGGGTCTTACTCATCGACGAAGTTGAGTTAATTGGCCGATACACTTTTCTTCAGCGGGCGAAATCATACGCCGAGCTAGCCCGTTGGATGGGCTTGCTTGAGGCGGAGTGCTACCCGGGGATTCTTACAGTTGGTGCGGTCACGGACAGCTTTGCTCCCGAGGTCCTGGTTGGCAAAGGAGACCTCTCCTCGATGCGTATCGGGCTCGACCGTAAGGGCCGACCGGATTACGCAAAAATCGGGGCTCGCGCGGAAGTGGGGATGCAGGCGATATATCGCGACTCAATCCACCTCAAGCAACCGGAACCGGCAACTCTCGAACAAACCTATCAGCGCCTTAAGGAACTACATGCGAAGGCATATACCTGGCAGCCTCCGGACATTGCTCGCGCGCAGGCTTCGCTGAGCACTCCTATGCGAACGCATGTGCGACGATGGATCAACGAATGGGATCTCAGGCGTTTGTATCCGGGCACTTCCTTTACCATCGAGGAACAACAGCTGGTTCCTAGCTATGCCGAGGATAAAGAGCTTGAAGCCGCACCCGACGCATCTGACAAGTCCTAGGGTCAGGTGGATGCATGGCTCGAGTCGCCGACGCTGGACCTTGTGGCAGAACCGGTGGCGCACTGGCCGACTTTGCGCACGATGCTCGCGAATGGCCGGATTGTGGGAGCACAGGTCCACGACGCGCGGGTTGCCGCATTGTGTCAGCAGCATGGCGTGCGCGACTTATGGTCGGCTGACCGCGACTTCACCGTTTCGCCGGGCTTGTGGTCGTAACCCCGCTGCTCGCGGAAGGCTCGCTGTAACTGACTCATGCGACAGTTGTCGCATAGCGCGGTCGAGCACGAAGCTCAGGATCCATCGCGAGGGAGCGTGAGCACGGTCGCTACTGTTTCTTAAGCCGGGTGATGGAATGGTCGCACGCCTCAACGTAGACTTTAAGCGTGGTCGAATTCAAAGTTAAAACCCCTGAGCGCGTTGCCCTTGTCGATATCACTGCCGATGTGAATCGCGCCCTGGCCGAAAGCGGAACGCGTGACGGTTTATGCAATCTGTTCGTGCCGCATACCACGGCGTCGGTAATTATTTCGGAAAATTGGGACCCGGATGTTAGTTCCGACATGCTCAAGCAGCTTGAGCGAGTGGTACCGCGCGAGTCGGGCTATAAACATTCTGAAGGTAACTCTCAGGCACATATTTTGTCCGTGATGTTGAGCACATCCATTAACGTGCCAGTGCGTGACGGCAAGCTCGCGATCGGGCGGTGGCAGGGTGTGATGCTGGCTGAATTTGACGGACCGCGCGAACGCTCCGTGTACGTCGTCATGGTACCGTGCCGATAAACAAAGCGAGGGGGGAAGTGAAAAACGAGAGAGAAAGCAGGAGAGTCGTGACTCCTCCTGCACTTTTCAGTGCCCCTGGCTCAAGTCTGGCGTAAAGGGGAGCGCGGTGATGGATGTGCCGCGCGGAACCGCCGCGCTGATAGTGTTTGCGTTCGGCGCTTGCGCCGGCAGCTTCGTCAACGTTGTCGCATACCGCCTGCCCCGTGATATTTCAATCATTGCGCCACGTTCGTTTTGTCCGAGCTGCGGGCACCCGGTCCCATTCTGGGTAAATATTCCCATACTGTCCTATCTAGTCCTGCGAGGGCGATGCATCGCTTGCAGCGCCACAATCCCGTTCCGATATTTTCTAACCGAACTGGCCCTGGCCTCAGCCGCGGCCTACTTGTATGTCAACTTCGCTCCGTTAGATGCGTTGGCGCGTTATGTGCTCTGTGCCGGGCTCTTTGTGGCAGCGCTGATTGATTATGACTGGCGAGTGATTCCCAATGTAATCACCTTTCCTGGAATTCCATTGGGTGTGTTGACCGCATGGTGGGTGATGCCGGAGGTGGGTTGGAAGAGTTCACTTGCCGGCGTCACAATCGGGGCCGGATTCCTGTTCGTCACCGGCGAGGCTTATTTGCGGATTCGTGGCCGGGAAGGCGTCGGCATGGGCGACGTGTGGTTGCTCGGGATGGTGGGAGCTTTTCTTGGCTGGCCTGGCGCACTCTTCACACTATTCGCGGGCTCGATTTTGGGGACAATCGGCGCTATGGCAATGGCCGTGAGTGGTGAGCATTCGCCGCCCTCTCACGAGCCTCTTCCCGGCGCCACCGCTGAAGTTACGGCCGGTACTGCCGAGGCTGAGGGTGCGCCTCGATTTTTGCAGACTGAGATTCCGTTCGGTCCTTTTCTGGCATTGGCGGCGGGGATTTTCGCGCTGTTTCAGCCCGCTCTGGCGTACTGGTATGTGAGCTGATGACTCGCGGCCGGTTCATCACGCTGGAGGGTATCGAAGGGTCGGGCAAGACGACCCAAGCCGCGATTCTCGCCGACGCACTTCGCTCGCGCGGCAATCAGGTGTTGGTTACACGTGAACCGGGCGGCACTCACGCCGGGGAATTTATTCGTGCGATTTTCCTCGATCGCAGCATTGCGCTGGGGGAAACAGCGGAATTACTACTGGTGCTGGCTGATCGTGCGCAACATGTACGCGAGAAATTGCGGCCGTCGCTGGAAACTGGCCAAATCGTGATTTCTGACCGTTATTCCGATTCGACCATCGCCTACCAGGGTTACGGACGCGGCCTCGATCTAAAGCTGGTCCGCGGCCTGAACCGTATTGCCAGCGACAGCGTCACTCCCGACCTGACAATCGTGCTCGATTGCTCCCCCGAGATCGGCCTCGCGCGGACCAAGGCGCGCGCCAAGAGCACCGCCCGCATCCGTGACCGTTTCGAAGCAGAGCAACTCGAATTTCATCGCCGTGTGCGTGATGGCTTCCGGGTCATCGCGCGCGACGAACCTGCGCGTGTCGTACTGCTGGACTCGAGCCGGGAACCAGGCGACGTCAGTGGTGACATATTGCGCCTCGTTGTGGAACGATTTTTTGGCCAACGATGAGCTTTCGCGGAATTGTCGGAAACAAGGAGCTGATCGAAGCTCTGGCCGCTGAATTGGAACACCGTCCGTACCATGCCTATCTCCTCATCGGAGCGGCGAGCATCGGCAAGGCGTTGGTGGCGCAGTCATTAGCGCATAGTGTTTTGTGTGAACGTTCGCCGGGAGTCAACTTCTGCTGCACACCGGAGCATTGCGCAGTACGAACCATGCCGCCTGGTACAGCCGGGGCGCGGGCCGGCGGATCCTGGCGATGCGACTGTTGTGCCGCGTGTGTGCAAATTGCTACCGGCGTGCATCCAGACTTAATTTATGTCGCTCGCAGCCCGAAGCGGACCGAGGTTCTGATCGAGCAGGTGCGCGACTTTATACAACGGCTCGGGGTTCGCCCGTCTCGCGGCACTCGACGCATCGCCATAATTGACGATGCTGAAACTCTCAATATTCCGGCACAGAATGCTCTCTTAAAGACGATCGAGGAACCGCCCGCTAACACGGTTATCTTTCTGGTGACCAGGAGCGAGCGAGCGTTGCTCGATACGATGCGCTCGCGGATGCGCCCAATACGGTTCGGCCCGCTCGAAGCGGCAGAAATCGAGGGCGTGCTGATAACGCGAACCGGAATGGCGCGAGAACCGGCCGCCGGGTTTGCGCGTCTGGCGCGCGGCAGTCTTGCGCGGGCATTCGCGCTGGCTGAGGGAGCTGACCCGCCGATGACAGAACTCCTGAAGGCCCTGGTTGGTGCCCGCGCGATCGACTTCGTCGAGGCTCAAGCACTCGCGCAGCAATTCTTTGGCACGCGCGACGATGCCACTGCCAATTTCGAGCTAATCGCGCGGATGCTCGAGGAAATGCTATGCTGCAAATTGCTTCAGGCGGAACTAAATGCGCCGTCGCCCGAAGCAGCCCGCATGATGACTCAATTCGCGCAAACAGTTGATACCGTAACGTTAGGCGCGCTGCTGAAGCGCATACTTGACGCCCATGCAGCGGTCGACGAGATGGCTAACCCGCGTCTACAGGCCGAAAATTGGTGGATGGCTGCGCGGGCGGCGCTGAGAGGCCAATAGTGCCAGATTTTGATCCGTTCGATAATCAACCTGAGCCACCTAAGATTGTCGCCATCAGTCTGCAACGCACCGGGCATCTATATAGTTTTCTGAGCGCCGGGCTCCCTCTGAGACGTGGCGACCGCGTCGTCGTTGAGAGCGAGATCGGCACCCGCATCGGCACGGTCGAGATTGAACCGCACGAGCCGGCGCTGACACTCGATTTGAGCCAACTCAAACCGGTGCTTCGGCTCGTCGAAGAGCGCGATTCGCTGGTCGAGGAAGACACGCTTTCGCGCGAGGCGCATGCCGAACGGTTGTGTGCTGAACGAATCCGCCAGCGTGAGTTGCCGATGAAGCTGGTGACGGTCGATTACAACCTTGAGGGACGCAAGGCAGTGTTTTACTTCAGCGCCGACAATCGCATCGATTTTCGCGAACTGGTGCGCGATCTCGCTCAGGCGTTGCGTGTCCGCGTCGAAATGAAACAGATCGGCCATCGCGACGAAACCAAGGTCATCGGAGCAGTCGGACCATGCGGCCGGGAACTCTGCTGCTCTTCATGGCTGCGCGATTTCGACTCGATCACAGTCAAAATGGCGCGGGACCAGGGTTTGGCCTTGAATCCGTCACGATTAGCCGGGATGTGCGGGCGCCTAAAATGTTGCCTTCGCTATGAGTACGCAACCTACCTGGAACTTAAGCGGGCGCTCCCGAATGCCGGCAAACGGGTCGAATCGGTCAAGGGTAACGGCAAAGTGTTGCGCCAGAATATCCTCAAGCAGACCGTGCTGATCCAGCTCGAAGAAGATGGGGGCGTGGTCGAGGTGACGCTTGCGGAACTGGTCGACCCGCGCCGCAACCAGCGGGAAGAATCCGGCCCTGAAGCTTAAAAGTTGCAAATGAGTGAGCGAGTTCACATCACTACTGCAATTTTTTACTGCAACGGCGCTCCCCACGTCGGCAGCGCCTACGAAGCACTCGCTGCCGATACGTTCGCACGCGCTTTGCGGCGCAAGCTCGGCCACGATCAGGTCACGTTCCTCAGCGGGACCGACGAGCATGGCGACAAAATTCGCCGGGCCGCGCTTGCCAAGGGTTTGAAGCCCAAGGTCTATACCGACCAGATGAGCGAGGTCTTTCGTGAAGCGTTTGCGGGCCTGAACGTCACCGCAGCCGCCCGTCAGGTTCCTGCGGTCGACTTCTGGGTGCGAACCACTGATCCGGTGCACGAGAAATTCGTGCAGGAGATGCTAACGCGGACTTATCAACGCGGCGATATCTATTTCCGCGATTACGAAGGTCTCTACTGCGTTGACTGCGAGCGGTTCTACACTGACAAGGAGCTACTGCCTGGTAATCTTTGCCCCTCGCACAACAAGCCGGTCGAATTGATTAGCGAGGGCAATTACTTCCTCAAAATTGAAAAGTATCGCGAGCAGGTGCTCGCACACCTCAAGGCCAACCCGGATTTTATTCGCCCCGAGCGTTATCGCAATGAGGCGCTCAACATGCTGGCGGAGCCGCTGACTGATCTCTGCATCTCACGGCCCAAGGCACGGCTTGATTGGGGAATCGAGCTGCCGTTCGATGCCGGTTACGTGACTTATGTCTGGTACGATGCATTCTGGGCTTATGTCAGCGAGCCGGCGACCCGTCAGGGACTGGAGGCATTCGCTCACGACGTCTGGCCTCATACTGAGCACTTCATCGGTAAGGACATCCTCAAGACGCACGCGGTCTATTGGCCGCCAATTCTGCTCGCCGCCGGTCTACCGCTCTTTCGCCATTTGAATGTTCACGGATGGTTGAACTTCGGCGGGGCGCGGATGTCCAAAAGCTCGGGCAACGTAGCCGACCCGGTTTCATATGAGCGCGCCTTCGGCGCCGATGTTCTGCGTTACTTCGTAATGCGGGAAATGGTTTATGGGCTGGACGGCGACTTTTCTGAAGAGCGGCTGATCGAGCGTTACAACGCGGATTTGGCCAACGACCTGGGCAATCTGGTCAGCCGGGTGCTGTCGATGGCTGCGCGTTACTTCAATGGCCAGGTAAGAGCGGCGCCGCAACGTGTGCCGGCCGGAGTTTATGGCGGAGTCAATTGGGCGGCTATCGACCAGCTCCTTTCGCCGGTCATCACCCGGGTCACCGAGGAGCTTGATTTCAAACGCGCGCTTGACGCGGTTTGGGCGGCACTCGATACCGCCAATAAATACATAGTGACAACGGCTCCGTTCAGTCTAGCCAGAGATCCGGCCAGATTGGATGAAGTTGCGCAGATTCTTGCGAATTTGCTCGAAGCGATCCGGGTGATTGCGGACACTCTTGAACCGTTTATGCCGGTAACCTCGCGCAAGATCTTCGAACTCCTTAACGTTGAAGACGCTACCGCGCGTGCGCCGTACGGCGAGGGGCTCAAGCCAGGCCACAGGGTCAAAGCTCCGATCGCGCTATTCCCGCGAATTGAACAAAACGCGAAGGCGTGATTTATATCCTCAATCTCACGCCGCAGACTCCTCGGCAACGTTCCGCCTGATGGCCCTCATCGACAGTCACTGTCATCTCGCAGACGCTCGTTTGCGCGACGACGCCGATGGAATAATCGCACGGGCACGGCTGGCCGGTGTGACGACGATCATTTCGGTCGGCGCGATTGGCGCGATCGAAACCGATCGGCTGACGGTCGAACTCGCTGAGCGCAATCGCGATGTCTACGCCGCGGTGGGAGTGCATCCGCATGATGCCGCAGCCTGTAGCGATGCGCGCCTGACAGAACTGCGCGATCTGGCAGCTTCACCCAAGGTGGTTGCGATCGGAGAAAGCGGCCTCGATTTCCATTACATGCATTCGCCGCAGGACGCGCAGGAGGACTCGCTGCGACGCCATGTGGCGCTTGCGACAGAACTCGGCAAGCCTATCGTGATTCATTGCCGCGACGCCGAAGCGCGCCTGGCCACGATTGTCCGCGACGCCGGGATGCCGCCGCGGGGAGGCGTGATTCATTGTTTCACCGGCAACGCCTCAGCGGCACGCGAGCTTTTGGCGCTCGGCTTTGACATCTCTTTCTCCGGAATACTGACGTTCCGCAATGCCGCCCAGGTGCGCGACGCCGCGCTGATCGTTCCCACCGAGCGCGTGATGGTTGAGACCGACGCGCCTTATCTCGCGCCGGAACCCCATCGCGGCCAGCGCAACGAGCCGGCCTACGTGGTGCGCACGCTCGCAGTCCTTGCCCGGCTTCGCGGGGTGCATACCGATGTCCTGGCGCAGGCGACGACCGAGAATGCCCGCCGCCTGTTTGGTCTCAGCATCTAACCGCCGGTTCGCGCTGAATCACGGGACACTTCCCTGCATCGTGGTACTGCTCGAACTCGTACCGGGGGATGAAGGATTGGGGTTGGCCTGTTGGGATCTGTAGCTGCAGGAAAAGCACCCGTTCATCATCAAGCAGGCAGCGGCACCCATCAACAAGACCGTCAGTTTGCGCTTTAAGGCTTTCATTCAATTAATGTTGGACATCATGGTTGCCGGATCAATGGAAAGACTTGCGAGTGCATCACCCTCCAAGCGGTCATCGATTAGCTTTCGGGCTTCGCGACCTTCATGCGTCGAAGCTCTGCGGCGGGACCTAATGCAGAGCGCCGGCCTGAGTGCTCCATCTACCCGAGCGGCGAGCCGCCGAAGATGAGCGGATGGAAGGCCACGAGCACAATTGACGTGGCAATTCCTACGCCCACCGCGGTCCAGGGGACATCACCACGCGACCATTTTACACGGCGTCCAATCAGCGCACCGCCTGGGAAGAAGGAAGTAGCTGCAAGAAATTCACGATACGGTGCCCCAATTTCTCGCAACTTGCGGCGGTCCTGATGAATCCCGCCGACAATTCCGAGCAGGATAAAACCGCCGAAGAAAATTATGTCGCCCGCCCATCCGTTCATCAACAGATGGCCGACGCCAAAACAGGTGAACGCGACGAAACTCGGGTGGCGCGTAATTTTCAGAATACCGGTGGGACGATTCCTGGACGCAGCACCTATCGCTGCGGGATTGGGATTGATGAGCCCGGCGACCAGCAAAATCACCGCGGCGAACATTAAAAACCACGTCAGGCCCCTGGCCGCAGGATCGCTGCGTAAGTTCCACACCATCACACCTGCGTGTTTATTGTACCCGAATACAACTACCATCGGGATGAATGCACCGATGGCCACCAGCGAATAGATCCCGCGAAATGGTTGCATGCCGACGAGCCCAACCAGCGCCGCACGGACCGGTTCCGATGAAAGCAGAAAATGCATCCCGACGAAAAGACTGGTCCAGAGAGCAATCTCAGCAACTGGTTCCATGGTTTTCCTTCGGCGCTCGTGCAGCCCCTGAATTGCTTTAAAATATCATCCGCCCCTGCCTGGCTAAACGCACTCCAGGTTTCACGAATACCCGGTACGCAGGGTTAATATGCTGGTGATGGACGCCAAACCGAAGCTTAACTTGCCGCCCCCGTTTGACGAGGCGGTGCATCGCCATGAACGCGAGATCATGCGCTTCATCCTGCGGGCGACTGGCGATCGCGATGACGCACTCGATCTCTTCCAGGAAACGTGGCTGCGGGCCTATCGCTCATACCGGCAACTGGATTCCGCTGACGGTCTGCGTCCTTGGCTTTTTCGGATCGCGAGCAACCTGTGTCTCAATCGCAAGCGCGATCGGGCACGGCGCGCGCGCGTCATCGCCGACATCGAGTTCAACGAAGAGCATTCCGGCGCGGTCTGGCCAGTGCACGATAGCGCGCTTCATCTTAAATCGATGCTGAGGCGTCTGCCGAACAAGCAGCGGGAAGCGGTGGTAATGCGCAAGCTCGGTGGGCTTGACTATGGTGAAATCGCGGCGGCACTCGGATGTTCCGAGGAAGCGGCGCGGGCCGGCGTTTATCTGGCAATGAAGAAACTCAAGGCGGAGTGACCCATGGAGCGAAAACTCGAAAACTATTTCGAAGACGGTGCGGATATACCGGACGAGCTGATTGAACAATTGTTGCGCAAAGCCCGTCCACGGCTCGCGCCCGCCCTTGACCGCATTCGCCGGCCGCTTGCACGCGTGGCGGTTATCGAATCCAGCATCGGCCGTCTTTTGGCGGCACAGAGTCTCCGAGGCCTGGTCGCTCTGCGCTTTATGGAGTCGGATGACACAGCCGAGATGTTGACCGAGGTCAAGCAGCGTTTCGATGTTGTCGAAGACGATGCAGTAGCGGCGGAAATCGGCGGCGAAATCGAGCGCTTGATGCAGGGGGATACTGACCCGATCAGCGCTCGGGCGGTCGATCTCAGTCTGGTCGAAAGCGATTTCCAGCGCCGCGCGTTGGCGCGGCTGCGGCGGGTGCCGGCCGGCTCCGTCATTTCCTACCAGGGACTTGCTGCGGCAATCGGGATGCCCTCCGCGCAACGTGCCGTCGGCAACACCGTGGCATCGAATCCCGTGCCGATCTATGTACCGTGCCATCGAGTGATTCGCTCCGACGGCTCACTCGGCAATTACGGGGGCGGTCCTGAGCGTAAGCTCAAATTGCTGCGGGCCGAAGGATTTGGTGTGGATCTTCAGCGGCGGGTGCCGCCGGACGCGGTCTACGGCCATTGGGCGTCGCGGATCTTCTGCCGCCCGACCTGCTCTGCCGTTCGTCGCACAGAACGGCGTAGATGGCTGATTTTTGCCAATCCGGAACGAGCGCGGCAGTGCGGGATGCGCGCATGCAAATTGTGCCATCCGGCCTGACCGGCGAGTCGGCCTACCGCGTCACAAGACCGGCGACTGAAATCGCCCCCAGTGCGACATGTGCGGGTCACTGAAATAGATGCACGGGTCATCCGCGACCACCCTCGGCATACTGGGCAGAGTGCCTGTGGGATAGCGCCAAGATTCGTAAGATGGGCGCCGCACCGGAAACGGCGTGGCGGATAATCCAAGCCTATTCGGTTTCTTGCTGCTGTTTCATTTGTTCTATTTGTTGGCGCTGGTTTTCAATTTCCTGCTGCTGTTGCTGTAGTTGGCCCGATGTCTGCTGATTCTCTACCTGCCGGTTCTGCAACTCATTGCCAACTACGTATCCACCGCCAGCCCCGAGCGCGCCGCCTATGGCAGCTCCTGCGCCAGGATGGCCCACGGCGGCACCAATTATCGCGCCGGTGCCAGCACCCAGCAGGGCGCCGACGCCAGTACCTTTTTCGCGCTCGCTGAGCGGCTGTCCCGAACATCCTGCTACCAACAAGGCCGCCGCGAGCGCCAGTGCCGCCGTAGCTAACCAAGTTCTACGCATAAATTCCTCCCTCCGATTCAGTCTCCTGTCGCTTACCTTACACAGTCTCTTTGCAAATTGTTGCCGTGAGACACGGCGCTGCTAAAGCTTACCACAATGCCATGATACGCATAGCCGCGGCTTTTAGTTTCAGAGCAGCTCTCGTGCCTGCTGAAGATGCGACTAATGATTTGTGCAGTCGGCGACGGTCTATCATCCCAACGACGAGCGGATTGAAGATGGGGCGGTTCCGTTCAGGCGGCGGGTACCGCTACCTCTTCCGTCGGGGATAGCTGCTGGTGCCTACGGAGCCGTTTCCAGACTGGCGCACGCTGATGCGATCCGATGATCACAGGAGGGCTCACAAGCGAGGGCGGTCAGGAGACTTAATGACCTCGGCGCTTGCTGGCAAACGGTATCTCCGGTGTAATGAAGCAGATGTCCCACACCGGCGAGGAAGTTAGCGGTGGATTGTTGCTTTGTTCCGCGCTTTCCCGTTCCTCAACGATGGTTCAGGTTCGATCCGGATCGATTGTCCGTTCAGCACGCTGTTGTTGAGCAAACTGTAAGCGACCGCGACGTCATCGAGATCGGCCATCTCCACGAATCCGAATCCGCGGCAGAGCCCAGTGGATCGGTCGGTAATGGCCAGCGCCCCGACCGTCTCCCCCGCGCGCGAGAAATGGACCAGCAGGTCGCGACTGGTCACTGAGCTGGCAAGATTGCCGACATACACTTTGGGCATCAGAGGCCTCCGGTTTTGTTCCAAGCAATTCGGACTCTGCGCGCAGATGGCTAACGACGGTTCGGATCAGTAAATCTGCGGACGAGTTGATCCAATCTTATTCCTTGTAACCGGGTAAGTACATCCGCCCGCCGCCCGGAAGCAGGCATCGGCTAACCACGGGTTCCGGAAGCTTATTCCACGCCGGGCTATCTTTGCCGGCGCGTAAGATATATTCTCTAGCTGTAACGCTTGGACGTTCCCTTCATCCAATCCGGGATGAGCCCGGATTTTCTGTTCGGAGCCACCCACGCATAACTTTCGGAGGGCAATCAGTGCCCACTAAATTGTACGTAGGCAATCTGGCCTACTCGGTATCTAACGACGATCTGCATGAGTTGTTCTCGCAGGCAGGTCAGGTGCAAAGCGCCACGGTGATCACGGATAAATTCTCCGGGCAGTCGAAGGGTTTCGGCTTTGTCGAGATGACAACTGCGCAAGAAGTCGCTGATGCTATCCAGCGATTCAACGATAGCGAACTCAAGGGCCGGAACATCAAGGTGAACGAAGCCAAACCTCGCGAGGCGAACTTCGGAAACCGCGATCGAGATGGAGGCGGAGCAACTCGAGGCCGCAACCGTTGGTAAGTTTCCAGACGCTCTAGCTCGAACTGCAATTGTGTACGCCCGGCGCTTTAAAGTGCCGGGCGTACCTGTTGCCTTCCTTAGGTGACACTTCGGAGCGGAATTAAATAGCCGCGGCTCCACGAATGGAGCCAAATCTCAACGTCGACAGGTGTGCTCTTCGTGCGGGATGCTACCGTCGGTCGAACTCCATCGGTAACGTCTCAAATCGTTTGACTAAGCATTTCCTCAGCCGACGAGGCAAGCCATAATGCTGCTTAGGCGGTGCCGCAACGCAGTGAACTCGAGGACATTTTCGAACTCAACGATGCCGGCATAGCCTGGCCCCGGAGGCGCCGACAGCGCCGTTCGGTATTCCAGCGTCCTCTTCTCACAGTTCGCCGCACCTGCGGTGAATGCCCAGCAACGTGAGCGCCCAACCCCGAGCGTCGACGATTTCGGCGTCAACCCTGTCACGTCAGCTTGTTCGCCGATGGATTCGACTGCAATCTGCGGCGCGTGCAATCCATCGCAAAATCGGGCTACTTTGAGCACGACCCATGCACCAGCATGTCTGATGAAGGCCGTTCGATGGGAGAAGCAGAATGATTCCCTTTGCCGGTAATCCGCTTAATCGAGCCAGCGAAAAACGCACCGATGCCGACTGGATCGAATCCAAATTCCATGATCCGTCGTCACTTGTATTCCCGATGTGGCGCTTGGAGCCGTTTCTCCTCGGGTCACAAAAGGTGGCGTCGCCGGCCAAACTAGGCCTGTTACGTCCTGGAATTGCAAATTCGCTAGCGGACGGAGAAGCTCCGTGCATTTTTCTGGGCCTCGATCGTGAAACGGCACTATTTGCGCTCGATATCTCCGCAGCGAGTAATCCCGGCGACGAAGGGCCGCTCGCCGGGCTCGGCTACTTCTGCGATGCGCGCACAGCCGCACAAATCGTTTCCATCAAAGACGCTGCGATTATTGCGCAAGCGAAAGCTCTGATCGATTGGCATCAGCGGCACGGCTTCTGCCCGCGCTGCGGCGCGCCAACGAAGATCATGGATGCGGGTTACCGGCGCCTGTGCGGCAAGTGCAACGCCGAGCATTTTCCACGCGTCGACCCAGTGGTTATCATGCTCGCGACCGACGGTGATGCGTGCCTCATCGGACGCGGCAGGCAGTTTCCGGCCGGGATGTTCTCCGCGCTGGCCGGCTTCATGGAGCCGGGCGAAACCATCGAGGAAGCTGTCCGGCGCGAACTGATGGAAGAAGCCTCGGTCAAGGTAAGCGAGGTTACGTATTATGCGACGCAGCCATGGCCATTTCCGTCGTCATTAATGATCGGATGTTTTGCCAAGGCTGAGAGCCGCGACGCCAAGGTTGATGAGAACGAACTAGCGGAGGTGCGCTGGCTGGAACGCGGCGTCGCGCGCGCAGTAATCGCAGGCGAGCGGGTGGATGGCATCCGCTTGCCACCGCCAATCGCAATCGCCCATCATCTGATCAGGACGTGGGCGCTAGGCGAGTAATGATGGTCAATCAATTCCGTACAGGCTTTTCCTCAAAGCGAGAACAACCGCACGCCATAACGCCTGACAAGTCGTGGCGCCCCCTGCGCAACTTGAACGCGCGACCCCAGGATTAGGAATCGGTTGGTCATCGCTGGAAAGCCAAGTCTTTTTAGCCCAATGCTCACCGAAATGGTCACCATGCACACGTTTTAAAGCCCGGACTCTGCATTAGCGATCGCAAATTTCACGTCTTTCTGCATTTTCGCAACGTCAGCCTGCATTTTCGCAACGTTCGTTTCACTTCGCTGGACCTTGTCAGCAAGCGACGCAACGTTCTGTTCACTTCGCTGGACCCGGTCAGTCAGCTTTTTGACCTCGTCCACTTGATTGTCGACGTGCTCTACGACCCTCTGGAAATGCAAAGAGTTCGCGCCGCCTAAGGAAATCAGCACATCCGTAACGTCGGTTAGATTGGCGACCGTTGCACCCGACAAGACCGCCAGGAATCCCAAGGCAACAATGTTCCAGAGCTTAGCCTCGCCACGAGCAGCAAGGATGGCAACCTCAACAAAGCCACCGGCAACTAGGAAAGCACCAAGCAGAGTAAAACACACATTCATTGCTCAGACCTTTTCACAATTTGCTCCGCAAGCCTGCCGCGTAACGAATCACCCCATCTGCTAGGTCGCATTCGGCCACTATGTCGTAGCGTTGGTACACCGATTCAGTTTTGTGTCCGACAAGCTCCATCGCCACAGATCGAGCCACACCAGAGCGTTCGAGATTGCGTACAACGGTGCGCCGGAAGTCGTGAGGAATGCGTCCAGGCAATCCGGCAGCTAGACACGCACGACGCCACGCCCGCCGAAAGCTCTTCTTGGGCCGCTGGTCTGCTCCGAACAGCGGGGCGACCGGCCGCATCATGAAAGACGTGCGGAATAATGCCCCTCACCCCCGCGCTTGACGCCCCCGCGCGACTTGAACGCGCGACCCCAGGATTTAACGGCCTGCGTCCCTGGTTACCAGTGCTCAGGTTTGAGACCTCGGTTCCAAGGCATCGTGGGTGCGAGCCAGACTGCGATCGGATCGCACTAGTGGAACATTCGTGCATCGAAATCAAACGGCAGCGGTTCCCCGAATTTGACCCTATCAAAATTCCGGTGAGCTGGGTTTAACAGGACATTCCATTCGCCCCGAACCGCTGCCGAGGGGACCAACAAAGCGACCGTCTGTCCGGCGCGGATCCACTCATCGCCAAAGCGGCGCAGGGATTCATCTCGCGTCCTATGCCAAGCGGGTGGCAGGGTCTTCGGATCCAATCTTCCAATCTCAAGCTCGTCCGGGATCTCGCCCTCGATTGAAACGAGATCAGGTGGTTGGACGTTCGGCTCCAGGTTCACAAAGGTTTCCATCGCCCCGAGCGCCAAGGAGGTTGAGGCGTACACGACGCGTACTCCCCGGCTGTTCCAGCGACCCCCATATAAGCGCGCTCCCTCACCTGTCGCGGCATCCGCGGCGAAGCGACGCCGGCAGATCCGCCAGACCCGCATTAGCTGTATACGCCATATGCAATCCGGCCCAGAATGTCCTCAACTTCCCGAGCGCCGACATCGGTGTCGAGCCGATCCAGAGGCCGCTCGCCGTCGAGCGCTCTATTCGGCGTGAGAAGCCACTGAACCGCCCTAGCTTCATCGCCAATCATCTCGACTGCGTCAGCGTAGACACGAGCCAGACGAGCGGCGCGATCTGATTCGGCAGCGGTGAGGCGGCCTTGCTGGGTTAGACGGCGAGTCATTGTGCGCTGAGGAATCCCGAGTTTGCGAGAAAGCACTGCGTTACCAAGAGAAAGCTTTCCCGCAAGTGCTGTTACTGTGCTCGCGGGGAGCCCCCTGCGAACGAGCTTTGCCAAGTCATCCGGCTTCCTCACGGTCTTCCCTAGCACTTTTCGGCCGCCCAGAACGTTGGCGATAGCTTCAGTCTCCATGTGTGGCCTCCTGGCCAATTATAATGCGCCAACTGGCCGTGCTGTGTAAAGAGAACTCTCCCTGGGGGAAAGAGGGTTTTCATCGACACTTGCCGCACGCTTCCAAGAGCAGCGAACTGGGAAGCGCACGGTCTAGGCAACGCCTGGCGGCGGGAGCCCGACACAACCGGGAGCCGGCCGTGGCGGTGTGACAGAATTTCTCCACTTTTTGCCCGGCTGCGCGAAATGCTCGAAGAAACGCGAGCACTGGAACACGAGACCGACCAGATCGTCCCGTGGCTGCTCCACAAGAAGGGAACCCGGGTCGGAAGCTTCCGCAAGGCCTGGTCAACGGCATGCAAGAAAGCCGGATTGGCCGGCCGCATTCCGCATCGATTCCGGCGCACCGCGGTCCGCAACCTCGAACGCGGCGTCGCGCGCGCAGTAATCGCAGGCGAGCGGGTGGATGGCATCCGCGTGCCCCCGCCAATCGCAATCGCCCATCATCTGATCAGGACGTGGGCGCTAGGCGAGCAATGATGGTCAATCAATTCCGTACAGGCTTTTCCTCAAAGCGAGAACAACCGCACGCCATAACGCCTGACAAGTCGTGGCGCCCCCTGCGCGACTTGAACGCGCGACCCCAGGATTAGGAATCCTGTGCTCTATCCATCTGAGCTAAGGGGGCGCACCAGTAAAATCAACGATTTTTCGGCGGCGCGCAAGCGACAATGGCTGTTTGACAGTGGAAGGTGGCGCTGATCCCAGAGCTGCTCGCGGAGGATTTTCGTTTCCGCGGTTCATTGGGTTGACGACGCACGGCCGCAGCGCTTTCGCGGATGGTTCGGATGAATCGCATCGCGTTTCCGGATTTTCACAATCAAGTGGAATTGATGATTACCGAAGATAATAGGGTCGTCGCGCGTTTGAAGTATACAGCCACGCATCGCGGTAAAATCTTCGGCATTGAACCGGCCGGGAACCACATATCGTATGCAGCCATCGGTATCTTTACCATTGGCGCCCATCAATTGATGTCAGCCTGGGTACTCGGTGACCGAACCTATGCGTCAACTCGGCGCGATTCTTGACCCATAGATCGGACCCAGAACTCGCAACCGTTGCTGCGGGCCACCTATTCGTGGCATTAAAACCATAACCAAAACCAAGCCCCGGGCACCCTTCAAGAGCGATGAGCACATCAGACGAATCGAGATTAGAGTCCAAGCGCCGCATCCAGTTCGCTTTCACAGACGAGCAGGAGCAGTTCCGCTCGGCGATTCGGCGATTTCTAGGCGACAGATCTCCGACGACTGAGGTTCGGCGCCTCATGGGCACTGCCGAGGGTTACGATCCCGTGGTGTGGCGCCAGCTGAGCGAGGATCTAGCCCTGCCCGGCATTCACATATCGGAGCAATATGGCGGCGCAGGGTTCGGCATGGTGGAACTTTGCATCGTTACGGAGGAGCTTGGCCGCGCATTACTTTGCTCGCCCTATTTCTCCACCGCGGTGCTCGCGGCCAACGCCGTTCTGAACGCCGGCACCGAGGCCCAAAAATCGGCGTTGTTGCCCGATATTGCAAACGGCGCACGGCTGGCTACGCTGGCTGTTACCGAGCCCAACGGTAATTGGGATCCGATGAGCATCAAGGTCGCCGCTATCCCGGATGTGGACGGTTATCGTATCGGCGGAGTCAAAAGTTACGTCGTGGACGGCCACGTAGTCGACCTGTTGATCGTCGCTGCACGTGCCCCTAAGGCCGCCGGCCGAGAAGGGTTGGCGTTATTCACTCTCGATGCGAATGCCGCCGGCGTGGAACGACGCCTGCTGGAATCTACGGACCCTACTCGCAAGATCGCCCGCATCGATTTTCACGGCGCTCATGCGAACCTGCTCGGCGGCCTGGATGATGGCGCAAAGCCAATCCTCCGTACGCTTGATCAGGCGGCTATCGCGCTCGCCAATGAAATGATGGGCGGCGCCCAGGCGCTGCTCGAGTCGGCGCTAAATTACGCGAAGCTGCGAGTGCAGTTCGGACGAACGATAGGCTCGTTCCAGGCTATCAAGCACAAGCTCGCCGATATGCTGCTGGACGTGGAACTTGCCAAATCGGCGGCCTATTACGCAGCTCAAGCCGCCGCGGTGGAGGATCCCGAGTGGCCCGCGCTCGCCAGTTTGGCCAAAGCTGCCGCGTCAGAAACGTACCTGCATACCGCGGCCGAATGTATTCAGATTCATGGCGGCATCGGTTTCACCTGGGATAACGACACGCATCTCTGGTTCAAGCGCGCCAAAAGCTCGGAGGTGTTCCTCGGTCAGCCGAGTTACCACCGGGAGCTCTTGATGCAGCGCTGGGGAGTTTGAGCGATGAGTAAAGTCAGCGAAGCCGAGGTGCGTGCCGAAGTACGCGAGTGGCTCGCGGCCAACTGGGATCCGGATATGTCGCTGGTGGAGTGGCGAAGGAAGCTCGCCGATTCCGGATGGGGCATGCCGCAATGGCCGAAGGAATGGTACGGGCGCGGCCTGCCGCACGCCCTGGCGCGTGTGGTGGAAGAGGAATTCGCCAACCTTGGGGCCGTCGGCGTTGCTAAATCCGGAGTGCGATTGCTGGCGGCGGCCACGCTGCTCGAGCACGGATCGGACCTGCAAAAAAAGAAATTCCTGCGCCGCATTCTCACGGGCGAAGATACCTGGTGCCAGTTCTTCAGTGAACCGGGTAGCGGCTCCGACCTCGCCGGCGCCACCACGCGCGCGGATTTGAAGGGAGATTTCTGGAACATCAACGGACAAAAAGTGTGGACGACGAGTGCTCATCATGCCGACCACGGCCTCTTGCTCGCCCGCACCGATTGGGACGCGCCCAAGCATGAGGGATTGTCGTATTTCGTGATCGACGTCAAGCAGCCTGGTGTAGACGTGCAGCCGCTCAAGCAGATGAATGGCCACGCGTCTTTTAACCAGGTGTTCTTCACCGACGCGAAGGTCCCGCAGGAGAACCTGGTGGGGCGCGTCGGCGAGGGATGGAAGGTGGCGATGACGACACTCGCTCACGAACGCCGCGGTGCCGATGGGCTCACCTCACCCTCAAAGCGCGGGACGCGGGTCGGACGAATACACGCCGAAGAGCGAGCCGAGGCCGAAAAGGCGAATCAGCCCTACAAGTGGTATCCGCAGCGCGCCGGCCGGGTGGACCTCGTCATCGATCGCGCCAGGGAAACCGGTGCGAACAGAGATCCTCACGTGCGCCAAGAGATAGCCAAGCTGATGATCATGGCAAAGTCGGCCGAGTGGACCTCCCGCCGCGCACGCGCCGCCCAGCAACAGGGACGGCCGCAGGGGCCGGAAGGCTCGCTCGGAAAGCTGGCCGCCAGCAATGTCGCGCGGGCTGCCGCCCATGTGCATACCTTGATTACAGGCACGGAAGCGATGCTGACTGGAAACGGAAGCCCGCGTGACGGAATCATCGCCGAAATTCTGGTCTCGGTGCCTGCCATTTCCATCGCCGGCGGCACTGATGAGATTCAGCGCAACATCATCGCCGAGCGTGTACTTGAACTGCCCAAAGAACCGCGCTTCGACACCGGCCCGTTCCGGAACGTGCGAAGGAACTAGGCGGTTTGCGGACTCGATAACTTGGGTCCGCCCGCGATCGCGGCCAGGGTCTCTCGCATTCTGCTAGGGCGAAGAACAGCCGAGGGTTTTAGCGCGATCCGCTTGGCGCACCGACAGAGCAAGGACACCGGTTGAGTACCAGCGGCACGCCGCAGGGCGGAGTGATTCCCCCAATTTCCCTTGCATTTGAGATCTTCGAAACGCTTTTTCCACGACTTGCTACAGCGCCGCTCGGCCAGCCGCCGCACTCCCACGTGGCGCGCGCCCCTCGGCTGCTGCGTAACGTGCAACGAAGTGCGGCCGCCGCCAAGCGATATACCCCGGCAGGATAAACAAACCGACCACGAGATTCGCCAGCATCAGGAGGATCAGCAGCACGCTCATTTCGTTATGAAACAGGAGTGGCGAGAAGACCCATGGCAGGATGCCGCCCACCATCACCGCGAAAGTAGCGAACACCCATCCGCCAGTGGTATGCAGCGCGGTGGTAATGGCATTGTCGAGTTGCGCGCCTGCGGCTACCTCGTCGCGAATTCGCGCGACTGTATAGATGGCATAGTTGATACCGAGCCCAATACCTAATGAGATAACCGGAATCGTGTCTATGGTCAGACCGATGACTTGGTAATTCATATACAGGAAGGCGCCGAAATTGGCCATGACGGAAGCCATCAGGAACAGTAGTCCGGCCATCGGCGAGGCAAACATCACGGCGCTCGCGAGGAAAATCACGCCCAGTGTCAACGCCAGGTTAACTGAATTGAGCCGCCCGACAACATTGTCGCTGGCGAGGTAGAGTCCTGCATCGCCACCTACGTAGCGTAATTTGACCCCGCTAAGCTGCGGGTCGTTCACTACCCGGTTCTTGACGAAGTGGTCGAGGTCAGCTCGCAGGCGCTGCAAGCGGCCATACGTATGGTCTGCGAGGAGCAGCCGGATACTCATATTGTTCATAATCGGGTAGCTAGAGAAGAAACTGAAAACCTCGTCCGGTGCAGTGCCACTAAAGAAGAATCCCCACAGATTACCGCTCAGTGCGTCGGAGTCAGGAAGCGCATAAAATTTGGGGTCGCCGTTGTGCAGCAGCATATTCATCGGCTTGGAGGCAATCTCGGGAAAGCCGAGCACGGCCAGCACGTCGCCACGGCTCTGCAGGTAGTCAGCGAGGTCATCCGCCATTCGCAGCGTGTGAATTGCGATAGGGTTGTGCGGCTGGGGATAATTGGGTGCCTCCAAGACTACCCAAGCCATATTGGTCGGAACAAACTTGCCAATCGCAGCAGTGTCCTGGTTTATTTTAGCTTCCTGCCTATAGATCGGAGTTCCCGCGGTTTGATAACCGATTGGAACATGCGTGCTCGCCGCGATTCCGAGAGTCATTAGTGCGATCCCGGCTATGCCTAATCCGCTACGGACTCCGCCCGGCGTGACCGGAATCCGTTCGACCCAACTCACCCAAGAGCGATAAGCAGTAGCACGGCTGGAGTCGGGCTGCATCATGCGCCAACTATAGACTTCCGGCTTTGCCAGGTAGCTCATCAGGATCGGCTGGAATACGAACACCATCGCCAGGCTCGCGCCAAGCCAAACCGCGCCCCCATAACCGATCTGCTTCAGCACGGGGATTTCGCCGACAGCGAGAAATACTACACCAGCGACGTTGGCGAGTACTGCTAGTAACCCCGGCCGGAGCATCAGGTCAGCGGTCGCCGCACACGCGGCCATCTTGTCATCAGCTCGATCGAGCTCGTCGTAGTATCGGCCATGCCATTGAATGCCATGACTGAGATCACGCGCGGTCAGAATAAATGGTATTACCAACATTACCGGGTCGAAGTTGAACCGCATCAGGCCGACGAAACCAAGCCCCCAAATGGTCGAGCAGAGCCCGGTGACGATCGGTGCCCACCATCCGCTTCGGCGCCCCAGAGTCAGATAGAGGATGACCAGCATCAGCACGATCGATATCAGGAAGATGAGCGCGATGCGGGGCAGGTAATAATAACCCCAAGCGGCAAACATCGCCGCCCCGGTCGCATATATCGTTGTGTTGCTATCCTGGTATTGAGTGATCAGCCGCTGGACGGCGTCGAACAGCGCTTTGTAATCGAGCCCCTCCTCGTTGAAGGCGGCGATTATCATTGCGCCTTTCAGGTCATACGTGACGTAGCCAGCAAGCTCCTCGCGATGGGTCATCACGGTCTTTTTCAGATCGTCAAGCTCGGCCTGGTTCTGAGGTAATTTGGGGTACATGTAGGGCGTAGCTACCAACGCCCCCGGCATCGCTCGTGCGTAAATGACCCGATAGGATGCCAGCGAGAACACCTCGTTGTGGTTGACGCCAGGTAAAATATCGACCTTGCGGGTAAGGTCCTGAATCGCGCCCAAGGTCTTTAGATTGAAGATGTCGCCGTCATGCACTCGTACCATCAGCACCAGAGTCTGAGCACCGCCGTATTGGCGACGGTACTGGCGGTAAAGCAGGACGTTAGGGTCCTTGCTGGGGAACAAATCCTCAAACCGCGTTGCGATCGGCACATGGATCGCCCAATAGGCCATGAAGATGGTGATTGCGATCAGAACAGCGGCCAACGGTTTGCGATAGCTGAGAACATAGCTGCCAAAGCTGAGGGATGTTTCACTGCTCTCAGAACCCATAGTTTCAAATCCTCTTGGCCAAAAAATGAACGCTCGCGCGGTCCGCTTGCACCCCAGATCGTCTAGCAAAACGTCACCGTCTTCTATCAATCCTTAAGGACGCTCGCCAATATCTTTTTTGCGTTGACTTTCCGAGATCAAGAGGGAGCTTAGATCTACGTTCGTGAATGCCGGTAAGGCGCCAACTGACACTTAGCAGCGAACTATGCGGCCGGAATGAGCGGGCAGCTCTATTTTTTCCGGCGCCTCACTTTCACCATCGGGGCCGATCAGCTTTGCAACTCCATTGGCGGTTGGCATCGCAGCAGTCGAAACCTCTTGTGGGATCTCTCCGGCATTCAACAACAGATGGAATTCGCCCTGCTGCCCGCGAGCAAGGAGGGTGTGTATGGCCGTGTCGCGCATCAAGCTTCTGGCAAGTGGCGGCCCGTTGGCAGAGGCCTGGTCTACTTCCATCCCTATACCCGCGGCCATAAGAAACAACCTCCGAGCATGCTCATCGACGAGGTTCATGTCGTCGGAAAAGAGCAGCATCCCGCCCGATACGGCGATTGCCGAGGCGAGCGCGAAACGTTCCTCGCGCGAGAGGCGGGTTTCGCGGGCCCTCAGCATCAGGCAGTCGGGATCATTGAGCCACAGACGCCGATGCATGAAGCTTCGCGCGATGATTGCGTTAATTGCCAGCCTGGTGCCCGGTTCGACATCGCCTCCCCAATACGGCGCAACATCAGGACCGATTCGCATCCCGTCCACCACGCCGACCGCGGGTCCGAGCGGGCAACCACAGCCGAGGATAAACGTTTCGTCACCGGCGCCGCGCCGAATCGTCTCGAGGCCGCGCCGCAGCGTCTGAGCGCGCGTCAGGGTTGGATCGTGGCGGCGGCCCTCAGCGGCAGCGGCAAACAGGAAGTCGAGTTTCAGATATTCGTAGCCGAATTCGTGCGCGAGCCGATGGAACAGGTGCTCCTGGTGCTGATTAAACTCAGGGTGGCTCGGATCAAGCGCGTAGGCGGATTTGTCCTCACCGGCGGTCCAGCTCGGGTTATGGACCGTGGGAAGAGGCTCGCCATTTTGATTGTGAATGAACCAGTCCGGATGTTCGCGCATTAAATGCGATTCGCGTGTCGCTAGAAATGGCGCCGTCCATAATCCCGCGGTGAAGCCCGCCTCGCGAATTTCATCAGCAATCCTTTTCAGACCGCTCGGAAACTTGGCATTAGTGTGCTCCCAATCGCCTAGGGCCGCCTGAAAGCCATCGTCGAGCTGAACCACATCGATAGGAAATTCGCCTTGCAATTCCCGCAGTTCGCGCAAATTTGAGCGCAGCGCATCCTCCGTAATCGCGTCGAAATAGTGATACCAGGAGCACCAGCCGCGCTGGTACGGTGCACGAGTCCGCGCGCTCATGCGTGTGCCCAGCAGCTCGGCCCATCGCGCTGCCATTTGCGCTGCGTCCTGGTGGGAGCGCCAGTAGGCTAGCGGCTCGACTGTAAACGTCTGGCCCGGGTGCATCCACGCACCATCGAACAGTGCACGGGCACTTACGCGGGTGGGCGAATTTACGGTCAGGGTGCTGAAGTGGTTGGCCGCTCCTATAAAGCCGCAAAGAAACCGTTCATGCGCCGAATCGCTTTCTACAATCGTGAATAACTCCGAAGTCGCGTTTTCAGGAGTACCTTCGGGACGCTCCGCTTCACTCTGATGGCTAATGCGGATGATTAATGCCCGGCCGTGCTGATGCGCAGGATGTCCGACGACGACTGGATGGGATGCGCTCCACGACTGATAGCCATGCTTGAAGAATCGCGCGGGCGAAGCAGAGCTAAATCCGGTGTCAATCTCAAAGCCAAGCCATCGGAGTCGAACTGGCCGGTCACTCTCGTTGACCACTCTGGCATAGGCGATCTCGCCGCCCACAACAGGTTCGGTCTGGGCTGAGAGGGCGATACCCGCATGCCCCCTACGCGCCAGGCCGGTAAGTCGCAGCACTCGCTCCGTTCCTGTCTGATCCTCGTAGCGTAACTGGGTCTCGCGAATCATGCTCGCGCCAATTGTGAGGTACCCGCACCCAAGCGCAGGCCAACATTATTCGGTCCAGCGACGCGGTGCGACTGCTTCTCACCAACAGCCACCCGACGCATTGACGCTCGCCCGGTGAGGCGGGCGATGAGATTCAGGATGCGCGCCGCATCGCTGGTGTTGCCTAATTAGAGCCAGACACAATCATTCGTCTACTGCAGCCGCGCGAGCTTCGCCTCGTCAGCGGCGGAAGGAGGCGTGACGTTGTAGAGCTTCTGCGAGTTCCCCCACAGGATTTTGCGGCGCACCGGTTCTTCGCATTCAGACAAACCGCCCCTGATCCGGGCGTGCACTTCTTCGCCGTAGAGCGAAGTCGGATGCGGAAAGTCGGTCTCGAACAGGATGTTATCCACTCCAATCTTGTCGAGCAGGCGCCGCGGCGCCGTCTGCTCAAACCAATAACAAGCGTAGACGTTGCGCGCGAAGTACTCCGAGGGCAGCCGATCGAATTCGGGATGCTCTTCCGCAACGCTGTTACCCCGGAACTGGTAATCGAGCGCTTCGAGCATGAAGGGAATCCAGCCGATGCCACTTTCCACGGAGACGAACTTGATCCGCGGATACCGTGCCAGCACTCCTGACATCAGGAGGTCGTTCAGTTGCAGGCCATTGCGCAGGAAGATATCGACCGCCAGCTCAGTGAAGGCCGCCATCTTGCCGTAAGCCGCTATTCTACTTTTCACCAGGCCCTCGGTCATGTCGCCCGAACCGATATGGAAGCTAAGCGGCAGGTCAAGCTCGACGGCGACTTCCCACAATGGGTTCCAATGCGGTTCGCCTATCAGCGGCAGACCGTAGTATTGCGGCTCGCCAGTGAACAAGATCCCCTTGTGCCCCATTGCGGCGCAACGGCGAACCTCCTTCACCGCGGCAGAGACGTCCCAAAATGGGATCGACGTGATTGGTAGTAGGCGGCGTTCATCGGCAGAAGCCCATTCGGTTTGCCAATCGTTGTAGATGCGCACACAGGTGAGCATCAGTTCGGGATCACCCAGCTTCAAGAACTGCTGCGCGCCAAACCCGCCTACATTCGGATACATGACCATGGCCCAAATGCCCATTTGATCCATGTACTTCAGGCGCGCCTTGGCGTCGAATGCTCCGGGGTGCATCTCCTCGTAATTCCTGGGCGGTTTGTTGAAACTCCCCACCCCGGCGGTGGCGGTTAAACCGACGCTCGCCAGGCCCCGGCTCGCGCCCACCACCCATCTCATGGTTCCATCGGCATCGGTTTCCACGCGTGGCACACGGTCGCGCATCTGAGCGGGCGCCCGGCTGGTCCACAGATCTGGCGTTTCGGTCACATGTGTATCAGCGTCGATGATCGTATAGCTCATGTTATCGCTCCTTGGGCTTGTTTGTACGACATACGATTCCTTTGTGTCTATCGCACATCGGCGCACCAGACATCTTTGCAGGAGGTTCCAGACGGTGCTACGCCCGTGGTTTGTACCTGCGGGATGCGATGCGCTAGAAGGCAATTAACAGCAGGAGGGTGATTGCCGTGAGACTCGAGAACAAGGTCGCGATTATAACCGGCGCCGGGCGGGGAATGGGGCACGCGGAGGCGGTCAGATTCGCCAAAGAAGGAGCCCAGGTGGTTGTCGCGGAAATCGACGAAACCAGCGCCAGGCAAACCTTCGAGGAAATTGGCCGCCGTGGGCTGTTGTCGATGACCGATATGGCCAGCGTCGCCGATATCAACGCGCTGGTCGATAAGACGATGGCCACGTTCGGCCGGGTTGACATCCTGGTGAACAATGCGGGCGTCACAAAAAGCCTGGGGTTTTTCGAAGTTACTGAGCCAGACTGGGACTGGATGTATTCGATCAATGCGCGGGGCCTGTTTTTCTGCATGCAGCGAGTCGCGCGCGAGATGATGAAGCAGAAATCAGGCAAGATCATTAATATCGCCTCAATCGCAGGCAAGGGCTTTCGCGGCACCTCCAATATCGCTTATGCAGGGACCAAGGGGGCGGTGATCGCGATGACGCGCATAGCGGCTTCGCAACTGGCGCGCTACAACATTAACGTTAACGCGATTTGCCCGGGTGCCACCCGCACACACCTCTACGAAACCATCCAACAGGAAATGCTCGCCAAGCGGGGTATCAGTGCCGACGAGGCCGAACGGCGGATGGAAGCCTCGATTCCGCTCGGGCGCGCCAATGCGCCCGACGAGATCGCGAATATGGCCTGCTTTCTCGCCTCAGACGAATCGAACAATATCACCGGTCAGTCTATCAACGTCGACGGCGGGCTGGTTTGGGATTGAGTAACGCTATCAGCTTGTCATACAAAATATACTCACGGGCCAATGGCTGCCGCGGATAACGAAAGAGCACCTCCCGACAGGCACTAATGACTTCATGGGAGACCGCTGGCGGCCCATGCTTGGTCGATGAGAGAACCCGGCCTGCCGCCAGGCCCGCGCGGCCGTTTAACCAGTCTGTTCATTCTTTTGTAAGGGGACGAGACATGGCAGAATTCGATACGGTCATCAGAGGCGGGACGATTGTCGATGGTACGCTCGTACCTCCGTATAAATCGGATATCGGCATCAAAAGCGGCAAAATCGTCAAGATTGGACGTCTGAACAGCAGCGACGGCAAGCAGGTCCTCGATGCGAGCGGCCTTATCGTCGCACCCGGCGTGATTGACCTCCATTGCCATTACGACGCACCGATCCATTGGGATCCAACCTGTTCGATCGGGAGCTGGCACGGAGTCACCTCGGTAACGAACGGCAATTGCGGTTTCGGTTTCGCTCCGGTGCAGCACAAGGACGCCGATCGTTCGATGCTCTCGATGGAACGCAACGAGGCGATTCCCTACGAAGCGATGAAGGCGACAATGCCGTTTTCATGGGAGACCTTTCCCCAGTGGATGAATCATATCGATCGCTTACCCAAGGCGGTTAATATGATGCAGCTCGTGCCGGTCACCCCGTTGGTCAGCTACGTGATGGGTGGCTGGGACGAGGCCAAGAGCCGGCAGCCCAATGAGCAGGAGATGGCGCGCACGATCCAAGTACTTGACGAGGCGATGTCATGCGGCGCCAACGGCTGGGCGGCCCAGCGTCTAACCGGTTACGGCGCCTCAGTGCAGCGCGACTACGACGGCACGCTGATGATCTCCGATATGATGTCGGATGAATTCTATCTAAAGCTGGCCAGGGCGCTTGACAAGTACGACCGCGGCACTATCCAGTTCGCGCAAGTGTCGGGCGCGATCGACGAAGGCGTCGAAGCGCCGCGGCGCGATGTCGACTTCGGCGGAAAGCTCGCGGAAGCAAGCGGCCGGCCGCTGATTTTCAACGCGATCGCGGCAGTTGATGATCGTCCGCAGGTGTTCCGCACGATGCTCAGCGTGGTCGACGAATACAACAAAAAGGGTGTGCCGCTGGTCGGCCATGCGGTCACGGTGCGTGCCAACTTCCGGTTCACTTTCAAAGAGCAGTGGAATTTGTTCGACAACGTCGACGCCTGGCGAGAGGCGACCCTGGGCACCGCCGAAGAGCGGATGGCAAAGCTGGGCGATCCGGCCCTGCGCCAGCAGATGAAGGAAGAATACGACCGGACCAAGCAGCCCAAAGTTCTGGGCGATATCGCCGATTTCGTCTGCAGAAAGATCTCGCGGTCGGACTTGAGAAGCAAGTATGCCGACCGCACCGTGCGCGACATCGCGCGGGCCGAAAGCAAGCACGTCATCGATGCGCTGCTCGACGTGTCAGCAGCCGATGATTGGAAGACGGTGTGGCTCACGCCGACCAGGAATCAGAGCCCGGAGAACTGCAAGGAGCTGCTGAACCATCGCACGGTTGCCGGGTTTTCCGACGGTGGCGCCCATACCAAATTCCAGAACCTCGGTGCTTTCCCGACGGATTTGCTGACGTGGATGGTCCGCGACACCGGTTCAATCACGTTGGAGCAGGCGCACTATCACCTGAGCTACATGCCGGCCTGGACGGCAGGGTTCAAGGATCGCGGCTCCATCCGCGAAGGAATGGCCGCCGATCTGATGATCTACGACCTGGCGAAGCTGGCAATCAAAGAGCCGGAGACCGTGTTCGACGTACCACCGAACAATGATTCGCGGCTGGTGCAGCGTCCCGAAGGCTACCGCTGGATCATGGTGAATGGCCAGGTGACGTTCGAAAACAGTGAGAGCACAGGTGCATTCCCAGGAGTCCTGGTCCGCTCCACCTGATTCAGGATTCGGTCGATTAGGCGTAGCCAATCGCCTACATGTGAATTGATCCGTCTTCAAAAAAGGGGCGGTTCGCGAACCGCCCCTTTTAAGCGCCGTGGCGGCCTGGCCAGTGTTCCAGTGCGAAACACTGTGGTGCGTCTCCCCCTGATCGGGAGCCGCACCAGTGGGACAGGCTGGAAAGCCTGCCCCACTTGCAGAACGCAATTTTCAGGCGCGGAAAATTTCTTCGAAAAACGACGCCATCGCTTTCCACGAGCGTTCGTCGGTTAGTTTGTTATAAGCAAGGCCGGGATTCCCCACGCTGGCGGCGTCGGGGTTGGTGAAGCTGTGTACCGTGCCGCTGTAGCTGATTACCTGCCAGTCAGCCTTGGCCTTGGTCATTTCCTCCTCGAACTTGACCACCTGATCGGCAAGTACGAACGGATCGTCAGCGCCGGTTAGAACCAGAATGCTGGCTTTGACCTGACCTTCGGAAGCCGGACGCTGCGTTTGGAGCCCGGCGTGGAATGTTGCTACACCTTTGAGTGGAGCACCGTCCCGCGCCAATTCCAGGCCGAACGTGCCGCCCATACAGAAACCGATTGCAGCAAGCCGTGTGGAGTCAACCTGCGGGAACGAGGCGAGCTTATCGAGTGCGGCTCGTCCGCGCTGGCGGAATTTCGCCGGATCCTGCGTTAGCGGGCCGGCCATTTTCATCGCCTCCGGTAAGTCCTTGGCTTCCATACCATCGCCGTAGGGGTCCCCCGCGAACGCCACATAACCAAGCTCGGCTAACCGCTGAGCCCGCTGCTTGGCGTGCACCCCGAGACCAAACGCTTCAGGCATCACCAGAATTCCCGGCCGCTTTTCTGACTGACGTTCGTCGTAAGCTAGGAAGCCTTTGAGGGTGACATTGCCATCGCGATAATCGATCGTCTCTGTCTTCATAAAATCGCTCCTGTGATTGGGGTCGTGAGATGATGCACGTTTCCATGATTCATGGGCAACGGCAACCGCTGCATCCGACTCCTCACGCAACAGGCGCTCACCCGCTCGCAGGAATTCACCGCTTCTGACCTAAACTGCGCGAGTCTTTTAGTAGCCGATTGTCGGAGCTGATCAGGATGAGAACGATGGTCAATGCGCCGGTGCGCCAGCCGTGCGCTTCGAGCTTGGAAGCAGGAGGCAAAGAGGGATCAGCGGGATGATTGCGATCGCTATAATCCAGTAAATGTCGTTAAACGACAGCATCGACGACTGCGCCTGCACCGCGCCATAGAGCATTCCAAGTTGCTGATGAGTACGCGGGAGCGCGGGCAAATAGTTGAACACCGGGGCCCCGGGCAAATGTTGCCCAAGCTTGTGTAAGCGCCAAGCGTCGAATATCGAGAAGTGCTCGACCAGACGGGACTGATGCACCTGCTGGCGGCTGAGCAGTGTATTGGTCATGAAGGCGATACCAATGGCCGCCCCGGTATTGCGCAACATATTGAATAGACTCGACGCATAGCCGATTCGGTGGGGCGGTACGCATGAGAGTGCAGCGGCCGAAGTGTTTGGGAAAATCATACCAAAGCCCAGCGACATTACGGTGCGGTTCCAGATTACCGTCCAGGCACTGATTTGGAGATCCCAGCCGGAGGTCAGCCAGGCACCCAGCGACGCGAGCGCAAATCCGAAACCGACCATAGGCCGGGTGTTGAATCCTGTGCGCGACAACTGCCCGGTCAGCATCATCGAGAACATCGCCCCCAAACCCTGCGGAGCCAGCACGAGTCCAGCCCTCCAGGCGCTGTAACCCATAAGCTCCTGGAGAAAGAGCGGGGTCATAAGGATGACGCCAAACAACACGAAGCTCATCGAAACAGTGAGCGTGGTGGCAACAACAAACACGCTCTGTTTTAAAATGCGCAAATCGAGAATAGGCTCTTCCAGCGACAGCTCGCGCACGACCAGCAGCAGAAACGAAAGAGCTGACAAGCTCGTTGCGTAGACCACCCACGGTGCATGGAACCAGTCAGATCGCTGACCACGATCGAGCACGATCTGGAGCAAGCCGAGGCTCAAAGCTAAAAGAGCGATGCCGCTATAGTCTACTGCGCCACCTTTGGTCCTTCGCTCATGGATAAAAGACGGGTCGTGAACGAATGCCGACACCATCCCGAACGCAAGGGCGCCGATGGGGACATTGATATAGAAGTTCCAGCGCCAGCTCCAGTTGTCAGTAATCCAACCGCCTAGAGTTGGCCCGGCAATAGGCGCCACCATCAAGCCCACTCCCCATAGCGCCATCGCAAGCTGCTGTTCTTCAGGCGGAAAGGTCTCCATCAAAATGGCTTGCGACGACGGGATCATCGCGGCACCGGCGGCGCCCTGGACGAGGCGAAAAATGACGATTTGCGTCAATGACTGGGCGGCTCCACATAAAGCTGACGCTGTTACGAACACGAGCACCGAGGTGAGAAAATAGCGCTTGCGACCGAAGTGTGAAGAGATCCAACCCGTCATCGGGATCATGATGCCGTTGGCGACCAGGTAGCTGGTCACGACCCAGGTGATCTCGTCCACGCCAGCAGAAAATGATCCTTGCAGATGAGGCAGGGCAACGTTGACGATCGAGTTGTCGAGAACTTCTAATGTCGTCCCGAGCATCACCGCCGTAGCGATCAGCCATTTATGTGACGATGCTCGCGGCGATTCGACATGAACGGCCGTAGCGGGTGCTGCCATCGGTCCCCGCACTCAGATCGGCAGCAAAACTCGCCAGAAGCGACCCGCAGGTGTCGCTTTGCGTGCTTTGTTCTTACTGCCCGACATGCTCGGCACCCTTCCCGGCAAAAGGCGGAATGAGCTGCTCCCTGTGTTGACCCTTTTACGTCGCGAAACGGTCAGTTTCAATAGGCGTTTTTCGTTTGACAATTTCGTGGCGCCGGTACAACCTCGTTAGGTAAGTTAACCAACGCAACAGTTAACCGGCTCAATTTGCATAGATTGAGGACGACGCAACGGAGTAGCCGGCAGTTTAAAACGGAGTAGCCGGCAGTTTAAATTGGTCCGGCTTCGCAATGAGCGGGCGGAACGCTGTGATGGACGCTCGCACTGATCGTGGACGCGGACCTCAGACCAGGGAGATGGATATGGCTGAATTCGACGTGCTCATCCGAGGGGGAATGGTAGTCGATGGAACGCGGATGCCGAGATACCAGGCCGACATTGGTGTTAAGAGCGGCCGTATCGCGAAAATCGGCAATCTCAAGGCGCATCAGGGGACCAAGGTGATTGACGCCGGCGGCATGATCGTTGCCCCGGGCTTCGTTGACCTCCATACACACTATGACGCGCAATTGTTTTGGGACCCATATTGCACGATTTCGAGCTGGCACGGTGTCACCTCCATCGTAATCGGCAACTGCGGTTTTGGTTTCGCTCCTGTCAAGCCGGAATTGCGCGATCGCGCTATGCTGACAATGACCCGCACCGAGGCGATTCCCTATGCGTCGATGAAGGCGGGATTACCCTGGGACTGGGTCACTTACCCCGAATTCCTCAACAGCGTCGAGCGCCATCCCAAGGGCGTCAACATGCTGCCTTTCGTCCCGATGGCGCCGGTGATGACCTGGGTGATGGGGCTCGAAGAAGCCAAGTCGGGAAGGTTGCCGACCGGGGCCGAGACCAAAGAGATGTGCCGGATCATCAATGAAGCCATGGACCAGGGTGCTTGTGGCTGGTCGGCTCAGCGTTTCGGCCGCAACAGCGTGCAGGCCGACTATGATGGCACGCCGATGGTGACCGACCTGATGGCAGATGAAACCGCGATTGCGCTGGCCAAGGTGCTGGGCGAACGCAACGAAGGCTTCATCCAGATGTCGTATATTCCGGATGCGAGCAAGTACGAAGGCGATGTTCAGGATCATACCGAGCGTCATTTCGAAGAGCTTGCGCTCGTCAGCGGCCGCCCGATTCTTTATAACGCCATCGCCGTAAATGACGCGTATCCTGAGCGTTTCCGCCGCCAATTGCACTGGATTGAAAGCTGCGCCCGTCGCGGCATCAGGGTTTACGGGCAGAGCGCGACCCTCGAAGCGGGATTCGCCTTTAGCTTCAAAGACTGGAACTTGTGGGACGATATGCCGGCGTGGCGCGAAGTCACCGTGGGCTCGATCGAAGACCGTTTGCTCAAGCTTTCCGACCCGTCGCGGCGGCCCGAACTACGCAAGGTGGAGCAAACCGGCCTCATCACCAACAACGTCGCCGATATCTTCGTGCTCGAATGCAAAGACCCAGGTCTCAAGAAGTACGAGAACCTGAAGATCGGCGAAATCGCCAGCCGGGAAAACAAACATCCGGTGGATGCGATGCTGGATATCGCCACCGCCGATGGGCTCAATACCGAGTTCTACACCCCGCCGATCAACCTCCGTGTGGATCACATGGCCGAGCTGATCAAGTCCGAGGGATTGGCGATTTTTGGCGTTTCTGACGGTGGTGCCCATACCAAGTTCTTCACTGGCGGGCGTTATGCAACCGAGGCGCTGATCAAGTTTGTGCGCGACAATCCGGTGATTTCTTTAGAGGAGGCGCATTGGCGTTTGAGCGCACATCCTGCTATGTGTGCAGGTTTCAAAAATCGTGGCACGCTCAACGAAGGTTCGTCGGCGGATGTGGTGGTGTACGACCTGAATAAGCTGAATATTCGGCCGATGGAGATCGTGCACGACTTCCCCGGCGGTGAATGGCGCCGGGTCCAGCGTGCCGACGGCTACCGCGCGATCATGGTCAACGGTGAAGTCACCTTCGACGATGGCAATTGCACTGGCGCAACTCCGGGGATGCTGCTACGGCGGGGCGGCGTTGCTGCTTAACTTTTTCAAACCAAGCGAGCCGCGCAAGCGGCTCGCTTCGCAAAATGAGCTTACCTCGCCGGCCTTCCGATCCCTCTCCCGCTTGTTGCGGGAGATAGAAAGGTGGAGGTCCTGCGTCTCTTAGGTCAGGGAAAGTTATTTATGCCTTATGCAGATAATCGCGGAGTAAAGACCTTCTACGATACCTATGGCGAGGGATTGCCTATCGTCTTTCTGCATCCGTGGACGACCAATGGCTACATCTGGTACTTCCAGGTTTTCCCCTTCGCACGTACCAATCACGTAATTGTGGTCGACGAGCGCGGGCACGGGCGTTCGGACAAACCTCGCAGTGGCTACTCAATCCAGGAGCACGCCCGTGATGTAGCTGCAGTCTTCGACGCCGCCAAAATTGACAAAGCGATCCTGATTGGTAACTCGATCGGCGGGATGATCGCGATGCAATTCAATTTGGACTATCCCGACCGGGTCGTTGCCAATGTGATCCTCAGCTCCGGCACTGGACTCGGTGAGAATATGCCGAGGGAAGCGGCGGATGCGTTCAAAAGTAATTTCGAGGCGACCTTCTCGGCTTTGCTCGAAGGTGCCGTTTCGGCGCGTACCAAGCGCGAGCGTCCGGAAATCCTGGAAGTGATGCGCTCGCATTTCATGGTGCAGTCGAATTTCCCGAAGTTTGTATTCGATTCGGCGACTGCCGATCCTAATGGTGTATTCAACTGGAATATCAGGAGTCGGCTCGGAGAGATTCGCAAGCCAACTCTCGTGCTGGCGGGCGAAGAGGATCAGGCCACCCCAGTGGCCGTAAACAAATTACTCGCGGACAATATACCGGGCGCGAAGCTCAACGTAATTAAGGATGTCGGGCATTTCTACCAATTGGAAAAGCCGATGGAGTTCAACGCCGCGGTGAAACAGTTCATCGCCAGTTTGAACCTTAGATAAAGGGCTGATAGTTGGCCGGCCTGATGCAGGATTGGCTTTCCAGCCTGCCGTCTGACTTATTCGATGGCCGGTAGCAAACGTCAGACCCCAAGGAGATCCAAACTAATGGCCTACGACCTGTTGATTAAGAACGGCACCGTGGTGGATGGAACCGGAACGCCGCCGCGGCAGGCGGATGTGGCGGTCGCCGATGGCAAGATCGCTGAGATCGGCAAAATCCGCGACAGCGCCAAACGGACGGTCGATGCCTCTGACCTCACGGTCACGCCCGGTTTTGTCGATCCGCATACCCACTATGACGCACAAATCTGCTGGGACCCCTACATCACGTCATCGTCATGGCACGGCGTGACCAGCGTGATCATGGGCAACTGCGGTGTTGGCATTGCGCCCTGCAAACCCAATGTGCGCGAGATTGCCGCATGGGACCTCGTCAACGTCGAAGCGATTCCGTTCGACGTATTGGGCAAAGGCGTGACCTGGGATTGGGAAACCTTTCCACAGTATCTTGATGCGGCACAGCGCCGCGGATGCGGTATTAACCTCGGCTTTATGGCCGCACTCACTCCTTTCCGCCATTACGTGATGGGTGAGGAGTCGATGGAGCGCGCGGCGAACTCTGCGGAAACCGCAAAAATCGCCGCCCTCATCAAGGAAGCGGTGGCGGCCGGGGCCTTCGGCTTCACCACCACCGCGGTTCCGCAGCATATCGGTTACAAGGGCAGGCCGATCGCCTGCCGCAACGCCAGCCCCGACGAATTCAAGGCCTACTGTGGCGCGCTGAGGGAACTCCGCCGAGGAGCAATCGAATTGGCGCTGACCAAATCGGTCTCGCTGATGGCTGACGAAGAGTACGAATTCCTCGATATGCTGCTGCGCGAAAGCACGCGGCCGGTTACCTGGCTGGCGCTGCTTAACCGTGACGACATGCCCGAAGCATGTCTGGAAACTTTGCGCAAGGCTGAGCCGCTCATCCGCCGTGGTGGCGTGCCGCAGGTAACTTGCCGTCCATTGACGATCCAAATCAATCTGCGTGACCCGTTTATTTTCGCCAATCTCGATAGCTGGAACCCGGTCTTCAACCAGCCGCCCGAAGCGCAAAAGAAAGTCTACCGCGATGCCAAATTCCGCAACGATTTCCGTGAGGCACTGAAGCGGCCGGCAGTATTCAACGGCAAATGGGAGCGGCTTGAGATCAAGGAAGTTAGGAACCCCGCCCTGCAATCGCTGGTCGGCCGCAGCGTCGCCAACATAGCGAGTGAGCGTGGATGCGATGGGGTTGACGCCTTCCTCGACCTCGGCTTGGAGGACGGCCTCGGCATCGAGTTCACAATGGCGTTGTTTAACGCCAACGAGGGGCGCATTCCAGAGTTGATCACAGACGCGCGCACGATGGTTGGCCTGAGCGACGGCGGCGCCCATGTCGATATGCTGTGTGACGCGGGCTATTGTACGTATCTGCTCGGCACCTGGGTGCGAGATCGGCAGGCGATGCCGCTCGAATACGCGATTAAGCGGATCACGTCTGAACCGGCGGATTTCTTCGGCATCAGGAATCGCGGGCGCCTGCTACCCGGCATGGCGGCCGACATCGTGGCCTTTGACTACAACACGGTTGGTTCAGACAAGCGCGGCCAGATGCGCAACGACCTACCAGGCGGCGGCCGCCGCCTGGTAATGCCAGCACGTGGGATCGAGCACGTATTCGTTAACGGCGAGTGGCTGTACGACCGAGGCAAGACCAATGAAGCGCTGCACGGCGAAGTGCTGCGCTCGGGTACCTGCTAAACTGCACTTGCCCGCACGCCTCTCCTTGCAGGGCTGCCTGTGGCAGGGAGAGGCTTTCCTGCTTTTCTGGCACGGCCGCGAGCGCCCTCGATCAAATTCCATTCCTCTGCGAAAGCCCGATCGGGAACCGTGACGGGCAGCCTCTGCTTTTGCTAACCTGCCTGTGGACAACTTACCGGACGGGCAGACGATGAACGAACCTGGCAGCAGAAATGAACTGGGTGTCGGCCGATACATCTTGCAGTTCCGCGTCCCGCTCGGCCTGCTATTGATCACCGTAACTGTCTTCATGGCTTATTGGGCTGCCCGCGTTCGGATTTCAACGCGTTTCGAGAATTTCTTCCCGAGCAATCATCCGAACACTCTGCTTTATCGCCGGTTCCACACTCATTATGGCGGCGCTCAAACGCTGGCGCTGATGCTGCGTGTGAAGCAGGGCGACATTTTCAATTACGCAACCCTGCAGAAGATCGAGGACATCACCCGCGCAGTGAATATCCTGCCGGGGGTTGATCACAATGAAATCTTTTCGCTGGCCTCCTATCGGGTCGCCTTCGCCAAAGCAGTACCCGGCGCGATTATTACCACCTGTTACATGTATCCGAGGATCCCGCAGAATCAACAACAGTTGGACGAACTCAAACGCAATGTGTTCGTCCATCGTGAGCCGGTTGCCGGACTTGTCACTTACGACAACAAAGGCGCGCTAGTCAATGCGAGCTTCAACGAGGGTGCACTCGACTATAAGGATCTATTCGACAAAATCCAGGGGATCATACATAAGTACTCGGACCAAAACACTGAGATATATGTCTCAGGCCAGCCGGTCATTTCGGGATGGGGTTATTACTACCTGCCCCGCATCACTGCCATCTTCGTGACTTCGCTCGGCTTGATGCTGATCATTCTATATTTGAGCCTGGGCCATCGCAGTAGTTGGTGGGCCCCGATTATAACCGGGTCGTTCTCAGCGTTGTGGGGCCTCGGGTTCGTCAGTCTGATGGGATACAACTTCGATCCGGTGATGCTGGTCATTCCGTTTATACTGACCGCCCGCGACTTGAGCCATGGCATCCAATGGCAAGGGCGTTACTACGACGAACTGGACCGGCTGGACGACAAGATCCTGGCATGTGCAACGACAACCGACGTGATGCTGCCGCCGGGCCTGTTGGCGATATTGGCTGACATCGCGGGAATTATCTTTATTTCATTCGGCGGAATTCCGGTCCTCAAGGAGATTGGCCTCGGCGGTGCGGTATGGTTGGCGTCGAGCCTGACCATGGTATTCGTGTTCCAGCCGATTTTCATGAGCTTTCTTCCGCGGCCGCGTATGCGAGAACGATGGCTGTCGTCGCCGGGCCGGCGGCCCGCGACACCGATACGCTGGTTGATTGCTTGGCTGATCCGGCTGCCGGTTACGCCGGGAATCGCGCGTACTGCGCTGCTGGCGGCCGGCGCTGCGTTTATCGTCTGGGGCGGAATCTCGGGAGAACGCGCACACGTCGGATATGAAACGCCCGGCACGCCACTTTATCGGCCTGATGCCCAGGTCAATCGCGACACTGCGCAGATCGGCAAATTCTTTCCGACCGATGAAGGCTGGGTGGTGCTGAGTACGCCCGATTATCCCAGTTCTCAATCTGGCCTTGGGCCCGAAGTCTTACGCATGTCCGATGACCTCGGTGCTTATCTGGTCAGCCGCGGGGACGTGGTGGCCGCGGTGCCCTTTGCCTCCGTTATCAAGCCGCTCAACTCGATGTTCCACAATGGGTACCCAAAGTTTATCGCCATTCCGACCGGGTTCGAGCAGTCCAGCTATCAGAAAGTATCAGTCGGAATCGAACTGGGCGGTAATCTATGGTTTTTGTTTCTCGGCGGTACCGCGCCGGGAGAGATGGAGCGTTTTTTTGCGCATAGCCCGCATGTCAGCAGCTCATGTATTCGCCTGCTGCTGCCGGATCATACTTATAGCCGTCTCAACCGGTTGCGCGACGACATTCGAAAGTTCGTGGCACAGCGGATCAGACCCGACCCGAAGCTGAGTGATGTTCAACTCCACTACCTGGGGGGGGAAGCCGGGCTCTTTCTCGCTGCCAACGATGTGCTCAAGCAACTGGACTTCATGAATATCACGTTCGTGCTGCTGGTGATTTATATCTGCTGTGCGTTTACATTCCGATCATTGACGGCCGGCGCGCTCTTTATCATTTCGTGTGTGATGGCTAATTTCGGCGCATTCGTTTACATGAACGCGCGCGGTATCGGTCTCACGATTGATACTATCCCGGTGATTTCACTAGGTATCGGCCTCGGCGTGGATTATGGCATTTACACCGTCGCGCGGATTCGGGACGAGGTAGTTGCCGGCGCAGGCATCGAAGACTCAATTACTACTGCTCTGCATACCACGGGCGCGGCGGTTTTCAGTACGTTTGCGGTGATGGTCGGCGGGATTTTGCCGTGGGCATTTTCGCCGTTGCTATTCCACAACGAGATGAGCGTGCTTCTGATCTTCCTGATGGCAACCAATATGATCGCGGGCGTGCTGATTCTCCCGGCATACATCGCGTGGTGGAAGCCGGCATTTGTTACTCGCTATGTGCAGTCACGGATGCGAGCAGCTCAAGCCGTAGGTGCGGCCAGTGAATAATGTAGACGCCGCGGACAGCCTGTTCGTCACTCATCTCGACAATTCGGTTGTTTCCTTGCGGAGCGGTCACGCGAATTGCAACAAAATGGGGGCCAGCTCTGGCATAAAATAGTCAAATCTTGAGAAACTCACGGTCCTGCCGCTTTGGGTTTACCCTGGCATGCCAAGTTGATGTTGGTTGGCTAGTGAGTCAAGTCGCAACGAAAAATGCTCAGCAACGCGATTCGTTTTTTGTCATAGCCGCGCCACTTGGCAGGTGAGACCGCTTCCGGGTCTACCCGGCGAAACTTTAAATGCGCGAAAAGGTGGGCCGCCCGCTGCTCCGTCGTGCAGGCAAATACATAGCGCAGCCGGCGGGCGCGCGCTTCCTTTACGGCCTCACTCATCAGCTCGGCAGCGACACCTTCACCCTGGAAGCGGGTAAGCGTATATAACGCGGTGATTTCCCCCGCGCGCTCGCGGCGGTAGGGCTCCGTCAAAAGCGAGACAACTCCTGCCAGATGTTCGTCACCGATACGATACCCAAAGCACGATGGCAGCAGATGCGCTATTTCACCCTTGCTGCGCGACAGCAGGAAGCCCTCCTCCTGAGCACGAACGATTAGCGCCTCAACCTCCTCAAAATCCTCGATGGAAATCTGCCGCACGTTTCCATAGCCACCATCCGTGAAAATTGTCCCGGTGCCGCTGAAGCTAAAGAGTTCCTGGTAGACTTCACGCGGAGACACCAGACTAACCGACCCGACGCCGCCGGCGATCGCGCGATAGGCGGCCCGCACCAGCCCTCGACGGTGAACCGAGTGTACGTCTTTGAGTATGCGCCGCATCCGTCCAATCTGGACGAACGAATGACGATTGCGTGCGCTGTCGACCAGACCGCCGCCGCGATCGAGCAGCAGCAGCTTAAACACTCGCAATCGCGAGGCTAATTGTTCGGCGAAGATAACAAGGTGGCCTGGGTCGTCGGTCTCGACCTCAGCCGCAACAATCGGACCCGCCCGTAGGGCCTGCCAGAGCGCGCTGATTGTAGAATCGGGCGGATAAGGCCGGCTGTGCAATCCGGTCGCAGGATTAAAGCGCAGTGGCTCATGCCATTGAGCAAGGCGGCCGAGTCGCCGCATCAGACGCGGTAGTGCACGTCTCGAAGCGACTACGATGCAGCGAGTTTGGTTATGTCTCAGTTCGCGCAAAGTGCGGTTCAACGAATCAAGCTCGGAGAGCCGTTCACCGCTGGGAGGCACCAGGGTGAACACGAGGCTCTTGCCGTAGAACTCTTCGAGATAAAAGCTCTTTTCGGTAAAGACCGGCCCGCTGCGGCGGGAAGCCATTTGGTTTTCGTTCATTCGGACCTATGCAAGTTAAGCGAAATCGAATGGCCGGGTCATCTTGCACCACTAAAGAGGCTAGGGTCTTAAACCGCGGTCTTCCAAGATTGGGCAAAGATTCAGCCTCACCTGAGCTTGCGGTTTAGCAGGTCTGAATTTAATCGCATTTGAGATTGTTCGGCAAAATCCTGGTTGGGGCGCATCTGAGACCGGCAGCAAGAATCTCCGCGCCAGCTCCGAAGGTCTGTAGCAGCCAGCCGAGGTGCGTAGGACCCAAGCCGTGAAGCAGCAAGCGGCTGGTCCCCAAGCCCGATAACGGGCTTATTTAAGAGCTGGTCGCGACGAGCTTCGCGTCGATTGAACTGTCGGGTACTCGAATCGGATAGCTTTGCGGGCCCGGAGGACTATGGTCGCCAAGCAAAGCGGGATTAAGGCGTCGCAACACCGCGACGCTGGTATGATTGGATTCGGCGACCTCGCGCAAGGATGTATCGCCATCAACCGCGATCACGCGATACCGACGGGCCCGCGTCCAGCTCACCCCATCCACTCCATATTCCTTGGCATGACGCGCAATCAGTGCCACTGCCATGAAGCGGTTCATCAACGAGCGCGTCCGGCGCGGCAACCGCCGCATCAAGTGTTCGTAGGGGGCTGTCATCAGTTGCAAGTAACGGTAAACTCCGCCGTCGCCGTTGTTCCAGGCAACCAGCGTCATACGCCAATCCGCCCCGGTTTGGTCATGTAATTCGGCCAGGTATTCGGCTGCCGCACGCGTCGATTTTATGGGGTCACGGCGTTCGTCCAGCCATTGATTAATAATCAGGCCATAGCGCCGTGCCGTGGTTTTATTGAGTTGCCACGGACCGGCACCGGCCGCTGAAAAGGCGCTTTCTGCAAATGCCAGGTACACCAGATCCGGCGGCAGCCCCTCGTCCTGGAAGAGCGAGATCATCTCAGGCATAAAGGGACTGCTGCGTTGGAAGGATTGGCGCAATCCCTTCGGTTGGGCCAGATAATTATCGATGTAAGCTTGGACCGCCCGGTTGAGAACTAACGGAAAAGGCGGCACTGATTTCGGCCTGCTGCGCACAAAAGGGAGGCTGCCAGGGGTTGGCAGCGCCGGGCGCGATGGAAGCAGGCTGCCTGTTTCACCGGCCGACAATAGCTCAGCCGCTCCGACGGGACTCGCCGCACTTTCTTCGTGAACGCTCGTGACCGAAATCTGATTGGCAGGATCTGAGGAAATGTCGAATGACGGAGCACAACCGAACAGCGGCAGGATCAGGAGCGGACCGGCTATCTGGAAGAGTTTTCTCCACATCGCTTCAGCAGCCCCTCCTCGTGCGCGTTACCCTAGCCGCCGCGGGCGGGCCGATCAACCAGGTTTGGATTAAAAAGACTAATATTACCGAGGAGCTATGAACAACCTGCAGCGACTTGTCGAAAGGATTTCAAGTCAAAAGAGCTTATAGTGGCGCCCAAAATGGGCTACGCACGGTGTCTTTTCCGCGCACGTCCGGCACGTTCGCCTGATATTTTTTGTGGTAATCTTCGACTAATGGCACTGCGCGAAAGCAACGAGCTGTGGCGTGAAATAGTCGATAGCCTGAACGATGCCGTGGTTGTAGTGTCGCCGGATCTGGATGTTCTCGCGGTCAATGCCGCAGCGGAAACGCTGCTGGGTGCCTCGCACATTCGGCGTCCTCTTCTCGACCGCTTGTTCAGACGTAATCAGTGGCTGGCCACCATGGTGTCTAAGTCTCTCGCCTCCGGCCAAAGCCTTAACTATCCGGAAACACCCCTACGCCTCGCTCAGCGTGAGGCTATCGTGCGGGCCGAGGTATCACCGCTGATGAACGCTCGCGGTGACAACGAAGGGGTCGTAATCTTATTGCAGGACCTATCATATCAACAGGGGGCGGAACCCGGTTTTCGCGCAGACCCGGATGCACTCAGATTGTCTTCGGCCGGGCTTGCTCATGAAGTCAAGAACCCCCTAACTGGTATAAAAGGCGCCGCCGAGCTAATGGCTGCGATGTTCCCGGCCGACCCTCGCGCCCGCCAGTACTGCAGTCTTATTCTCGATGGCGTTAAACGAATAGCCTCACTGGTCGAACAGGTTTTAGCGGTTTCCGGTCCCCTGCGTCTCAAATGCGAACCTCTCAACATTCACCAGGTACTCCATCAAGCACTGAGGATGGCAGGCGCTCATCCAGATCCTCCGGAGGGGGTAGCCATAGAGCAACTATTCGACCCGAGTCTACCGGAAGTCAGCGGTGATGAGGCGGCGCTCGAACGTGTTTTTCTGAACCTCATTCGGAACGGGCTCGAAGCAATCGAGGCCCTGCCGAAATCAACGCATGAGAACGAGGGGGCGAATCGCATTTCAGACGATGCCGGCTCAAAAACCGGAGGTGCGGCTCCGCAATGGCGCAAACTCCGGTTAAAAACGGCACTCGAACCACAACTTCGAATGAACGTCCATGGACGCCGCCGGCAATTTCTCAGGGTTGAGGTTAGTGACAGTGGCAAAGGAATGACTCCGGAAGAACTCCAGCAGCTCTTTACGCCGTTTTTTACGACCAAGGCCTCCGGCACAGGCCTCGGATTGGTGCTCAGTCGGCAGGTCGTTTCGCAGCATGGTGGCAAGCTGTGGGCGCAGATCGGGGGTATCGGGCAGGACACTAATGGAGCTAGTTCCCAAGGCGAGCAGTCGCTATTCCGAGGGATGACGTTCTGTGTCACTTTGCCTATCGGTCCCGATTAGGCAATTTGCAAAATTTTGAATTCCGGATGACTTGAGGCTACGATCGCGAGCGCTTCGAACCTTCCACTAACAAGGATCCGGCAACCGAGCGTATGCCCATCGCCAAGGTTGGCGGCACAGTTGCCTCGCTCTGGATTGCGTCGAGCCGTGCCCAACCAGCTATACTAAGCATATCATGGGTTCCGCTCCCACTAACCACTCGACGCAGTCCAGCGCCCCGGGGCAGGCGCTGGTCCTGGTCGCCGACGACGACCCCGGCATTCGCCTGGTTTTGTGCCATCGACTCGAAGCCGCCGGCTACGAAGTCGAAGAGACCGGCGACAGTCAGAGCACGCTCCAGGCGCTGCTTAGCAACCGCTATGACGTAGCGTTGGTCGACATCATGATGCCCGGGATCGGTGGTCTCGAGGTGTTGTCGAAGGCTCGTAATGAGGGCACCCGCACATTGGTTATTGTCATCACCGCCGCCAGCACGATGAATAATGCGGTCGAGGCGATGAAGCGTGGAGCGCACGATTATCTGACGAAGCCGTTCGAAAATCTTGATCTCGTAGCGGTCGCGGTTGGACGGGCTATCGAGGTAGCTGGCCTTGAAAAATTTGTGCGAAACCTGGCTGGGTCGGCTACCGAATTCGCCCGGCTCCGGGACGAAATGAACCGCCAGCTTGTAGGAGGCGAGATCATTGGCCGCGGCACTGCGATGCAGGGTGTCTACAAGCTGATCGGCCGGGTCGTAACTAACGACGCCACAGTGCTGGTATGCGGCGAAAGCGGCACCGGCAAAGAACTGGTGGCGCGGGCAATTCATTTCAAGTCGCCGCGATGGCGCGGGCCTTTTGTGCCCGTCAATTGTTCTGCGATTCCTCCGGGGCTGCTCGAAAGTGAGCTTTTTGGCCATGAACGCGGCGCTTTCACCGGCGCCAGCGAAAAGCGGACGGGTAAGTTTGAGCAGGCCGCCGGCGGTACTCTTTTCCTCGACGAAATTGCCGACCTGCCTCTGGAGCTTCAGCCCAAGCTATTGCGAGTGTTGCAAGAGCGAGAATTTTCGCGGGTGGGAGGTTTGGAGATTTTGCGCGCACAGGTGCGAATCATCGCGGCAACCAACCACGATTTGGAGGCGGCGGTAGCGGCGGGTAAGTTTCGCGAAGACCTTTATTTCCGTCTGCGCGTGATTCCAATCAATCTGCCGCCGTTACGCGAACGCCGGGAGGATATCGCGGAACTCACTGATTACTTTATCTCGAAGGCCGCGCGGGAGATGGGAGCGCATGCACGCTACGTTGCCCCTGAAGCCCGCGCCAAACTGCAAGCCTACGACTGGCCCGGCAACGTGCGCGAATTGGAAAACTCGGTTTTACGGGCGGCATTGCTCACGCCGGGCAATACAATCAGGCAAGAAGATATTGAACTCGGCCGCAGTTTGTTGCATCCACGTTCTCCGCAGACTGATACCAATGCTTCATTGGCCGATCTGATCAGACAGCGAATCAACGAGATGCTCGAAAACAACAACAGCGAGCCGCACGATCTCTATCAAAAACTGATTAGCGAACTAGAACGGCCTTTGATCCAAGTCACGCTCAAGCGCGCTCGCGGCAACCAGGTTCATGCGGCCCGCATCCTCGGCCTGAACCGCAACACCTTGCGCAAAAAATTGGTTGAGCACGGTATTCCGATCACCAAACCGCCTGCGTGAGAAAATCCCCATCTTCTATTTCGATCGGCCCAAAACAACGATGCGGTTCCCGTCACACTTCTACGCAATCGTCGATACCGCAGGCGGCCATGAACCGGTGGCGCTGGCGCAAATTCTGCTTGATGCCGGCGTAATGCTCATGCAGTTAAGGTTGAAAGACGCTGGCAGCCGAGATTTCCTCGCCGCAGCACGCGCGATCGCTGGCTTATGCCGCAACCACCGGGCGATGTTGATCGTGAACGATCGTGCCGATATCGCAAAGCTGGCGGATGCCGCGGGAGTTCATGTTGGGCAGGAGGACTTGCCGCTGGAAGCAGCCCGCCAAATCGTTGGCGCCGGAAAAGTGGTCGGGGTCTCGACCCACACGGTCGAGCAGGCACTCGCCGCCGAGCAGTACGGTGCCGATTACATTGGTTATGGAGCTATCTACTCTGGCGGTCTCAAGAACGTCCGCAACGCGCAGGGAATACAACGGCTGCGCGAAGTCCGCGCGGCAGTGAGGTTGCCGATTGTCGCCATCGGCGGCATTACCCAGGCGACCGTCCCTGACGTGCTCGCGGCCGGAGCCGACGCCGCCGCAATTATCACCGATGTAGTGTACGCTCCGGACATTAAAGCCAAAGCCAACGCAATCCTATCCACCCACCTTTGACTTGGAGTCGAATCGGTCGAATCAAGTTTATTGCCGCCTGAGAGCATGCAGGATGTCGCGCGCGGCGTTTTGGGGCGTAGCTGTGCCGAACACAGCACCAATCACCGCAACCCCAGATGGACGAAAGCCGGGTGCGAGAGAAGCGATTTCGGCCGCACGAGGTTTGTTTATTCCTCCCAAGGCATACAATGGCATGCCCGCGGCCGCTTTCACCGCGTCGGCAAGGGCGGCCAGACCTTTCGCGGGTCCATATGCGCCCTTGGATAAAGGGTCGTAGACCGGTCCGAAAACGGCGAAATCAGCACCGTTCCTGGCGGCGGCCGTGACTTCTTCGGAACGGTGGGTCGAGACTCCAATCAATCGCGACGGACCGAGCAGCGTCCGCGCATCGGCAATACCGAACGACGTCGACGCGAGATGCGCACCGTCGGCGCCTGCGCCAATCGCGACGTCGATGCGGTCGTTCACAATCAGCGGAGCACCGAACCGCGTGCAGAGTGGCCTTAAGGCCACTGCCAGTTCATACAGCTCACGGGCTTCAAGATCTTTTTCGCGCAACTGAACCGCGATAGTGCCGGACGGTTCCATTTCGGCGCCACCCGCGAGCACAGCTTCAATCGTTGCGATCAGCCCTCCACTGGCTGCGGCAAGATGGCGATCGGTGATTAGGTAGAGCTGAAATCGGGCCTTGCGCGGAGCTTCAGACATGCGACCGCTAACGGATCAGACCAGTGAGCGGACTCGACGCGGTCGCGTAGAGCTTGGTCTCGATCCGGCCGGCGAGATAGGCGAGCCGCCCGGCCTCAACCGCAAGTTTCATCGCTCGTGCCATCGCCAGCGGATCTTTCGCTCCGGCAATCGCCGAATTGATCAGCAAGCCATCGCATCCAAGTTCCATTGCCTCGGATGCGTCCGAAGCCGTACCTACGCCGGCGTCGACAATGACCGGTACGCGCGCCTGCTCGAGGATTATCCTCAGATTGTACGGATTGCGAATGCCCATCCCGGAGCCAATCGGCGCCGCCAGCGGCATCACCGCAGCACAGCCGAGTTCGGCTAGCCTTAAACACGCCACGGGGTCATCAGTGATATAAGGCAGGACCTTGAAGCCTTCCTTAACCAGGATTTTCGCGGCTTCGATCGTGGCAGGAACATCCGGAAATAGCGTCGCCTGATCGCCGATTACCTCCAGCTTGACCATATCGCCGACTCCAGCTTCACGGGCCAGACGGCAGGTTCGCACCGCCTCTTCGACCGTATAGCATCCGGCCGTGTTAGGCAGGATCTGATAACGCCGGGCGTCAATGTAATCGAGCAGATTCTCCTTATTGGGGTCGGTGATATTCACCCGGCGCACCGCGACGGTGACGATTTCCGCTCCACTCTCCTCGAGGGCCGCTTTGGTTTCCGCAAAATCGCGATACTTGCCGGTGCCGATAATCAAGCGGGAGTTGAATGAACTGCCCGCCAGTACGAAGGCTTTATCCTTAACCATTTTGGTCTCCAGGGCGGGTGTGCCCTAAGTAATTTTCGTTCACGCACGCCGCAGGCTCCCGACCCTGCGCTTACCCCTCAGGCTTCGGCTCACCAGGGGCACCTGCAGGCTTTTATGCCCAGCTTCCGCCTTCCGCTTTCGCAACACTCCACAGCCACGGTCTAGCCGCCTCCGACGAAATCTACGATTTCGACTTTATCACCGGGCCGCAGCGAAATGCTGGCCCACTCGGCTTTGGGAATTACGGATTGGTTTAGCTCAATCGCGATCCGGCCGCGGCGCAGGCTAAGCTTTTCAACCAATGCCAGCAACCGCGCGTCGCCGTCAATTGAATAGGATTCACCGTTTAGTTGGATTGAAAAACTCTGGTCGGAACCGTTGGCCATCGAAAAAGCCGCTCCTAGTACTTACTTGCGTAAATCACCGTAACACAGTTTCGGGTGCACAGAGTGCACGACTTCTTTGGTCCACTCGAACGGTACGGCATTCTGGTTATAGCTCTGAATGAAGTTATCGATCGCTTCGCGCAATTGCTGGGGTGAGGTGAAACTGGCGCCGCGCAATACGGCGCGGACCAGAATGCTGAACCAGCACTCGATCATGTTAAGCCAGCTGGCATGGGTTGGGGTGTAATGAAAATGCACGTAGGGGTGCCGAGCCCGCCAGGCATCGTGCTTGGGCTTGTGGGTATT
>Ga0207416_1000187_pt1 | contig 116063 bp, 115 predicted proteins | sample PaiPotPPM11metaG_FD_184107 | JGI IMG/M metagenome (GOLD analysis project Ga0207416, IMG submission 184107) | Iron sulfur acid spring bacterial and archeal communities from Banff, Canada, to study Microbial Dark Matter (Phase II) - Paint Pots PPM... ... | reverse complement strand
GATCGCCTTCCTGCGAGACATTGCGGACCCGCAGTTCCAGCGGATCTTGTCCGAGGGCTTCCGCGATCTCGTCCACGACCGATTCGATCGCGAATGCCGCCTGGACTGACCCCGGGGCGCGGTAGGCGCCCTGCGGCGGCTTGTGAGTCAGCACCTCGCGGCCGCGGATGTCGAGGTTCGCGACGCGATACGCACCGCCCATCAACAGGCCGCAGATCGTCACCGGGGCGCCGGGCAGGGCGCCCGCGTCGAACAGCAGGCGCGCCTGCAGCGCCCGGAACTCGCCGTCGCGCGAGGCGCCGAGCGCCACCTCGAGGATCGACTGCGGCGCGGGCGTCGCGGTCTGAAATTCCTCGGCCCGCGTCAGCACGAGCCGCACGGGACGCCCCACGATCATGGCCAGGGCGCCGGCGATCGGCTCGAGGAGCAGGATCTTGCCGCCGAACCCGCCGCCGACCGGCATCGGTACGATGCGCACGGACGACTCCGGCAGACCGAGCACGCTCGCGGTCTGCTCGCGCGTGTAGAACAGGCCCTGGGTGGGCGTCCACACGGTCAGCCGGCGGGCCCCGCGATCGAAATCGGCGATCGTGGCGTGCGGCTCGATGTAGGCCTGATGCACGACGGCGGTGCGGAACGTCCGCCGGACGACGACGGCGGAGTCGCGCAGGCCGCGCTCGATGTCGCCGCGCGCAAACTTCACCTGGCTCGCGACGTTGCCGGGCGCCTTTTCTTCCTCCTCCTGCGCGGCGGCCGCGGCCCCGTGGGCGCCGGCTTCCCAGCTCGCGCCCTGCAGCCCCGGCTGGACGAGCGGCGCCGACCGGTCGGCGGCCGCCACCGGATCGATCAGTGCGGGGAGCGCTTCGTACTCAATCGCGGCGGCAAGCCGGGCCGCCCCGTCCGCGGCGGCCGCGTCCGATTCCGCGACGATCGCGGCCACCGGCTCGCCCGGAAACCGCGTTTCTCCGCGTGCCAACAGACAGCGCCCGCGCGCGTTCGGCGTTTCTTCCCCGAACGGCAGGTCGGCCGCGGTCAGCACCGCGACCACGCCGGGGACGGCTTTCGCGGCGTCGATGGGGATCTTCCGGATCTTCGCGTGTGCGTGCGGGCTGAGGACGAGCCGCGCGTGCACCAGGCCCCGGAGATCCTGGTCCGCCGTGAACACCGTCCGCCCGGTTAGCTTCTCGCGCGCGTCGATGCGGGGCACAGATTGGCCTACAATCGTGAGCGCCACAGTTTCACCTCGGGAAGGACGTCTCCGGGAAGACGTCGGCTACCGAATCGATTCTCGTCCTGTCGAGGCGGTCCCTTGCGGCGCGCCCTGATCCCGCGCGCGCAGCACATAGCGCTGAAGCTTGCCGGTCGTGGTGAGCGGCAGGTCCGCGACGAACTCGATGAGGCGCGGGTACGCGTGAAAGCCGACGCGCGTCTTGACGAACTCCTGCAGCGCCGAGGCGAGGCCGGGCGACGGGGCGTGGCCCGGCGCGAGGCAGACGAACGCCTTGACGGTCTGGCCCCGCTCGGCGTCGGGCACGCCGACGACCGCGGCCATGGCGACGGCGGGGTGGCGAAGCAGGCACTCCTCGATCTCGCCGGGTCCGATCCGGTAGGCGCCGCTCTTAATCAGATCGTCCTTGCGCGCCTTGAACCATAGATAGCCGTCCTCGTCGCGCGCGGCGAGATCGCCCATGAGGGCCCAGTCGCCGCGGAACTTCCGCTCCGTCGCCGCCGGGTCGTTCCAGTAGCCGAGGAACATTACGGGATCCGGCCGCCGCACCGCGACCTCCCCGACCTCGCCCGGCCGCGCCGGCGCCCCGGCTTCGTCGAGCACGTCGACGTGATGGCCGGGATACGGTGTCCCGATGCTGCCGGGCCGCACCGGCTGGACCACGCCGCAGTTGCCGGTGAGCAGATTCATCTCCGTCTGGCCGTAGAATTCGTTGATCGTCACCGCGAGCGTCTCGCGCCCCCACGCGATCAGTTCCTCGCCGACCGGCTCGCCCGCGCTGCAGACCGACCGGAGATGCACGCGGCCGGCCCGGTACCTGGCGGGGACCTGGCGCATCAGCTTGAGCGCGGTCGGGAAGATGAAGGCGTTGCGGATTGCGTAGCGGTCGAGCAGCCAAAACGCCCGCTCGGGGTCGAACTTGGTCTGGCGATACGCGACGACCGGCAGGCCGTAATGCCAGCCCGCCAGGAGCACGTTGAAGAGGCCGCCGATCCACGCCCAGTCCGCCGGCGACCAGAGGCGGTCTCCGGGCTGCGGCGCGAGATCGTGGAAGAGAGAGAAGGCCGGCAGGTGCCCGATCAGCGCACGGTGCGGCAGCACCGCGCCCTTGGGCGGACCGGTGGTGCCCGAGGTGTAGAGGATGCCCGCCGGATCGTCGGGCCGGGTGGCCCGCGCCGTCAGGCGGTCCGCGGCGCGCGCCTCGAGCGCGGCGGCGTCGAGCGCGCCGGGAATCGCGCGGGCGTCCGCGTCGACCGCGACGATCGCGGCGAGATCGGGCAGGCGGTCGCGAACGCGCGCGAGCTGCGGCGCCGCCTGTCCGTCGAGGATCACGGCGCGCGCGCCGGAATCGCGCAGGCGGTACTCCAGGGCGTCCTCACCGAACAGCGTCGCGAGCGGGACCGCGACGGCGCCGAGCTTGTACGTCGCGACGTGGGCGAGGGCGGTCTCGGGGCGCTGCGACATGACGATCGCGACGCGGTCGCCCGGCCCGACGCCGAGGCCGGCGAGGGCGTTGGCCCACCGGTTGGAGCGGTCCCGCAGTTCGGCGAAGGTGTAGGACCGGGGCGGCTCGGCGCTCGCGTCGATGAGCGCGACCCGGTCCGGGTCGCCGGCCCATTTGTCGCAGACGTCCACGCCGATGTTGTACTCCGCGGGGATGCGCCACCGAAATCCGGCGCGCAGCTCCGCCATCGGGCGGCGGTCGAACCGCACGAGCGTGCGCGGATCCATCGAGAAGCGGTTCCGTGGCCGGGCCGGCGCTCCCTGCGTTTCGAGGCGCGCAGACGGGAGCGCCGGCCCGGCGCGTGGAAGCAATGCCCGCCGCGACACGAGTCATCCCGACGGAGGTTTCGCATGGCCGCACCCCACGAAATCCTGGCGCTGAGCCCCGGGGCGAGGGAGGTGGATTGGTCGACCCGCCTGTACCTGCACCCGGCGGGCACCGGCATGACGTCGTCCGCGTACTTCCTCTGGCTGCTGCGGGGCCCGGCCGGTCCCGTGCTCGTCGACACCGGATTCACGCCGCGGCTTGCCGCGCTCAAAGGCATCCCGGCCGACGCGGTGCCGCGCACACGCTATCAACTGCTCGATGCCGCGGGGGTCGCGGCGGAGTCGATCGAGACGGTCATCCTCACGCACCTGCACTGGGACCACTTCGACCTCGAGGGCTGGCTGCCGCGCGCGACGTTCTGGGTGCAGCGGCGGGAACTGGAGTTCTGGACCGGCGCCGGCGGCCGCGACGCCTGGGTCCGGCGCTTCATCAGCGACTGCTTCGCGGAGGACCTCGACGCGCTGCGCAGCAGCGGCCGTCTGCGCACGATCGAGGGCAACGCCCAGCCGGTCGAGGGCGTCCGGCTCGAATGGGTCGGAGGCCACTCGCCGGGGATGCAGATCGTCATCGTCGAAACCGCGACCGGGCCGTTCGTGCTGGCGAACGACGCGCTGACGACCTACCGGAACCTGAAAGAGTGGGCCCCGCCGGCGATCCACCTCAACAGCATCGTCGAGTGCATGGACGCGATGGCGCGGATCCGCGATCTCGCCAAGGGCGACGAGGCCCGCATCTGTCCCGGGCACGATGGGGAGGTCTACCGGCGGTTTCCGGAGGTCGCGCCCGGCATCTACCGGCTGGCGTGAAGGGAATCTTACCGTCCCGGCGAATGGCAGAGCCCAATTAGCCGTACCTTCGCACCACCGCACGCAATCGGGACATCGCGCCAACTGTACTGACCCTGACGTCAGAAACACAGAGAGGTGGCGAATGTCGGCACAGGCACCGGCAATGGCACGAGGCGGCGCAAAGCCAATGAGCCTCATGCAGATCATCCTCGCCGCGTCGGCGGGAACCGTCATTGAATGGTATGATTTCTACATTTATGCGAGCCTCGCGGTGTTCTTCGGCAGCCTGTTCTTCCCGAAAGCCAACCCCACCGCCGGACTGCTGCTCTCGCTGGCGACGTGGGGCGCCGGCTTCGTTGTCCGCCCGTTCGGCGCGGTGGTCTTCGGACGGGTCGGCGACCTCGTGGGCCGGAAGTACGCGTTTCTCCTCACGCTGAGCGTGATGGGCATCGCGACGACCTTGACCGGCCTCGTGCCGACGTACACGGCGATCGGCGTCCTGGCACCGGTGCTGCTGGTGCTGTTCCGCTTGGTCCAGGGGCTCGCGCTCGGCGGCGAGTACGGCGGCGCGGCGACGTACATCGCCGAGCACGCTCCGGACGCGAGACGCGGGTACTATACGGCGTGGATCCAGACGACCGCAACGGTCGGGCTGATGTTGGCGCTCCTCGTCGTGCTGTTCTGCCGGCTGTGGCTCGGCGACGCGGCGTTCAGGGCGTGGGGCTGGCGGCTGCCGTTCCTGTTCTCATCGCTCCTGCTGGTCCTCGCCATGTACATCCGGTTGCGCTTGAACGAGGCGCCGCTGTTCGCGCGGCTCAAAGCGCAGGGCAAGTCGTCCCTGCATCCGCTAAAAGAGAGTCTCGGCAGCGGCAAGAACTGGAAGATGATTCTCCTCGCGCTGTTCGGCGCGACATCCGGTCAGGCGACCGTGTGGTACACGGGCCAGTTCTACGCGCTGCTCTTCCTGCAGACGCAGGTGTTCCCGAAGACCGATTTCGTCGGGCCGTCCGTCACGGTCGCGATCGCGCTTGCCCTTGCGACGCCGCTCTTCCTGGTCTTCGGCGGGCTGTCGGATCGGATCGGCCGGAAGAAGGTCATCATGGCCGGCCTGCTGCTCGCGGCCGTGACGTATATTCCGATCTACCACGCGATGAAGGCCAACGCCGGCAACATGCCGGTGCTCGTGCTGCTGGTGTTCATTCAGGTGATCTACGTGACCCTGGTGTATGGTCCGATCGCGGCGTTCCTCGTCGAGTACTTCCCGGCCCGGATCCGCTACACGTCGATGTCCCTCCCCTACCACATGGGCAACGGATGGTTCGGCGGCCTGACGCCGGTCATCGCGGCGTCGATCGCCGTGGCCACGCACAACATTTACGCGGGACTGTGGTGGCCGATCGGGACGGCGCTCCTGTCGTTTGTCGTCGGCGGGCTGTTCCTGCCCGAGACGAACAAGACCCGCATCTGGGACGAAGTCGGCGGCGAGGCGGTGCCCGCGGGCGCGCTCGCGGGAGGCCGGTAGGTAGACCGCGACAGGCCGCCGTAGAGCGGTCGAGGAACTTCCCGGGCCGGCGCGCACCGCGCGCCGGCCCGGCCCGTCGCCAGGCTACCAGGACGCGCGTTGCCCCCGGCGAACCCCTGATGTGTGAAGTGGGCCAAGGTCATCGACCACACCCGATGCATCGGGTGCCATGCCTGCACCACCGCGTGTAAGTCCGAGAACGACGTTCCCCTCGGCGTTACCCGCACCTACGTCAAACACGTCGACGTGGGGATCTTTCCCGACGCGCGCCGCGCGTTTCAGGTGACCCGGTGCAACCAGTGCGACGACGCGCCCTGCGTGTCGCCTTGTCCGACCTCCGCGATGTACCGGCGGCCGGACGGCATCGTCGACTTCGACAAGACGATCTGCATCGGGTGCAAGGCCTGCATCGCGGCGTGCCCCTACGATGCGATCTTCATCAACCCGGACGACCATTCCGCGGAGAAGTGCAACTTCTGCGCGCACCGCCTCGACGTCGGCCTCGAGCCCGCCTGCGTCGTCGTCTGCCCGACCGAGGCCATTCTCGTCGGTGATCTCGAGGACCCGGCCTCCAAAGTCGCGCAGATCGTCCGCGCCGATCCCGTCCGCGTCCGCAAACCGGAGAAGGGCACGCTGCCGAAGCTGTACTACAAGGGCGCTGGCGACGCGACGCTCGACCCGCTCGCGGCCCGCCGTCCGGAGGGCGGACTGTTCATGTGGAGCGAGCAGGGCAACGGAAACGGCGGCGTGACGTCGGGAGCGCCCGAGGGATGGGCGTCGTCGCAGGCCGCGGCGCTCCTGAGCTACGACATGCCGCACCAGGCGCCGTGGGGCTGGCGCGTGAGCCTCTACACATGGACTAAGAGCATCGCCGCCGGAGTCTATCTGGTGGCGGTTCTGCTCGCCGCCGCCGGCCTGCTGCGCGGCACGAGCCCGCTCTGGCGGTGGGGCGCGCCGGCGCTGGCCGTCGTGTTCCTGCTCGTCACCGGCGTGCTCCTCATCACCGACCTCAAGCACCCGGAGCGGTTCTACATGATCTTCACGCGGCCGCAGTGGAAGAGCTGGCTCGTGCGCGGCGCGTTTCTGATCGCGGCGTACGGGGCGGTGCTGGCGCTCGACCTGCTCGCGGGGCTCGCCGGGCACCCCGCGCTGCAGGCCGGTCTCGCGGTCCCGGGGCTCGTCGCCGGCGTGCTGACCGCGGTCTACACCGCGTACCTGTTCGCACAGGCGCGCGCCCGCGATCTGTGGGAGAGCCCGTGGCTCGCGCCGCACCTCGCGCTCCAGGCGCTGCTCGCCGGCGCGGCCGCGCTGGTGCCGTTCGCCGGATGGCTCGATCCCGCGCTGGGCCGGCCGCTTGTCCTGACCCTCGTCGTCATGAGCCTCGCGCACCTCGCGTTCGTGCGGGTGGAGGCGGCGGGCGGGCGGGAGACCGCGCACGCCCGCCTCGCCGTGCACGAGATGACCGGCGGCCGGTACCGCCGGGTGTTCTGGATCGGGATCGCGCTCACGACCCTCGGTGCCGTCGCGGCCTTGGCGATCGCGTTGAGCGCCGTAGTGCCGATGCCCGGGGCGGGCGCGCTCGCGGCGGTGCTGGCGCTGGGAGGACTGCTGGCCTACGAGCACGCCTACGTGCAGGCGGGACAGGCGGTGCCGCTCGCATGAAACTCGACGATCTCGGCCGCCGCGTCAGCGCGGCGCGCGACGCGGCGGCCGCGCGCGGCGAGACGTTCTACCCGGGGCCGAGCCGCGTCCACCTCGCGGCGTTTCCGCCCAAGGAACGCTGGGACGACTGGGTCGAGCTGGACACGCACGCGTGGCCCCGCCGCGTGGAGAAGCGGTACATGCTCGTGCCGACCACGTGCTTCAACTGCGAGTCCGCGTGCGGCCTCCTCGCCTACGTCGACCGCGAGACCCTGCAGGTCCGCAAGTTCGAGGGCAACCCGGAGCACCCGGGCTCGCGCGGCCGCAACTGCGCGAAGGGCCCCGCGACGCTCAACCAGGTCACGGACCCGGACCGCATTCTCTTCCCGCTCAAGCGAGCGGGAGCCCGCGGCGAGGGCGCCTGGGTCCGCGTTTCGTGGGATGAGGCGCTCGACGACATCGCCGGACGCATCCGCGGCGCGATCGCCTCCGGCCGGCACAACGAGGTCATGTACCACGTCGGCCGGCCGGGCGAGGACGGATTCACGGAGCGCGTTCTCGGTGCCTGGGGCGTCGACGGCCACAACACGCACACCAACATCTGCTCGAGCGGCGGCCGGACCGGCTATCATTACTGGCTCGGCTTCGACCGGCCGAGCCCGGATCACGCCAACGCGCGGGTGATCCTCCTGATCAGCAGCCATCTCGAATCGGGCCACTACTTCAACCCGCACGCGCAGCGGATCATCGAGGGCAAGCACGCCGGCGCGCGCCTCATCGTGATGGACACGCGCCTCTCCAACACCGCGACGCACGCGGACCACTGGATCGCCCCGCGCCCCGGCTCGGAGGCGGCGATCGTACTCGCGATCGCGCACCATCTCATCAGCGAGCGGCGGTACCACCGCGAGTTCGTGCGGCGCTGGTGGAACTGGCGGGAGTATCTCGCGGCCGAGCACCCGGACCGTCCGCAGACCTTCGAGGCGTTTGAGGAGATTCTCGGGACGATGTACGCGCGGTACACGTTCGAATTCGCGGAAGCGGAGTCGGGCGTGGCGGCGGGGACGCTGCGCGAGATCGCCGGCGTCGTCGCCGACGCGGGGACGCGCCTCTCCACGCACACGTGGCGGAGCGCGTCCGCGGGGAACCTCGGCGGCTGGCAGGTGCCGCGGACGCTCTTCCTTCTCAACGCGTTGCTGGGCGCGGTGGCGACCCCGGGCGGCACGTACCCGAACGCGTGGAACAAGTTCGTGCCGAGGCCGATCTACCTTCCGCCCCACCCGAAGGCGTGGAACGAACTGACGTGGCCGCGCGAGTATCCGCTCGCCATCAACGAGATGTCGTTTCTGCTGCCGCACCTGCTCCGCGAGGGCCGCGGGAAGCTTCAAGTTTACTTCACGCGCGTCTACAATCCGGTGTGGACCAACCCGGACGGGTTCTCATGGATTGAGGTGCTCACCAACGAGGATCTCGTCGGGCTGCACGTGGCCCTCACGCCGACCTGGAACGAAACCGCGTATTTCGCCGACTACATCCTGCCGATGGGCCACGCCTCTGAGCGGCACGACCTGCACTCCTACGAGCAGTACGATGGCCAGTGGGTCGGCTTCCGGCAGCCGGTGCTGCGCGCCGCCCGCGAACGCCTGGGCCAGCGGGTGACCGACACCCGTCAGGTCAATCCCGGCGAAGTGTGGGAGGAGAACGAGTTCTGGATCGAGCTGTCGTGGCGCGTCGATCCTGACGGCTCGCTCGGGATTCGCCGCTATTTCGAATCGAAGGACCGCCCCGGCGAGAAACTCGGGATCGACGAGTATTACGCCTACATCTTCGAGCACTCGGTGCCGGGGCTGCCCGAGCGCGCGGCAGCCGAGGGCTGCACGCCGCTCGAGTACATGCGGCGGTACGGCGCCTTCGAGATCGCCCGCGGGATGGGACCGCTGCACGAGCAGCCGGTGCCGGCGGCGGAGCTCGACGACCTTCGCGTCGACCGCTTCGGACGCGCGTACACGCGCGCGGCCGCACCCGCGAACCCCAACGTGGTGCCGCAGGGCCTGCCGGATCCCGACGCCGAGGGCCGCCGCGCGGTCGGCGTCGAGATCGACGGCGTGGTGCGCCGAGGCTTCCCGACACCCTCCGGCCGCCTCGAGTTCTACTCGCCGACGATGGCGGCGTGGGGCTGGCCGGAGTGCTCGCTGCCGGCGTACTTACGCAGCCACGTGCACGCCGAGCGGCTCGCCCCGGACCAGATGCCGCTCATCTCGACGTTCCGGCTGCCGATACAGATCCACACGCGCAGCGCCAACGCCAAGTGGCTGGATGAGATCGCGCACACGAATCCGCTGTGGATGCATCCCTCGGACGCGGCGCGGCTCGGGGTCGCGACCGGCGGGCTCGTGCGCGTGGAGACCGAGATCGGCTATTTCGTCGTGAAGGCCTGGGTCACGGAGGGCATCCGGCCCGGCGTTGTGGCGTGCAGCCACCACATGGGGCGGTGGAAGGTCCACGAGCAGGGCCAGCGGCAGCTGATGGCCACCGTGACGCTCGACAAGACACCCGCGGACGGGGGCGGCAGCCGGTGGGCGATGCGCCGCACGGCGGGTGTCGGACCGTACGCGTCGTCGGACCGCGATACCCTGCGGATCTGGTGGACCGACGTGGGGGTGCACCAAAACCTCACGTTCCCGGTGCACCCGGACCCGATCTCCGGCCAGCACTGCTGGCACCAGGCCGTGCGCGTGCGCCGCGCCGGCCCGGACGACCGGTACGGCGATATCGCGGTCGACACGCAAAAGTCCGCCGCGGTTTTCCGCGAATGGCTCGCGCTGACGAGGTCCGCGGACCGGTACTCGCCGGACGGCACCCGGCGTCCGTACTGGCTGATGCGCCCGCTCAGACCCGCGAAGGACGCCTACCGGCTGCCCGCCGGTGCGCCGCCGCGGGACGGCGAGCCCGTGCCGGCCGGCCGATGAGCGCCGCCCCGGCCTTCCGCGCGCTCGGCGTCCTCTGCGAGCCGCCGGACGGGAGCTCCGCCCTTGTGGCCGACGCGCTGGGCCTGCCGGGCGTTCCCGATCCTGCCGAGTACACGGACGTCTTCGTGTTTCATCTGTATCCGTACGCGTCGGTCTACCTCGGCGCCGACGGCATGCTGGGCGGTGAGGCGCGCGACCGCATCGCGGGCTTCTGGGCGGCGCTTCGCCTCACGCCGCCGCCGGAGCCGGATCACTTGGCGGCGCTGCTCGGGTTGCACGCGAGCCTGATTGATCGCGAGGCGGAAGAGGGAGAGACCGCGCGCCGGCTCTTGTGGCGGCAGGCCCGCTCGGCGCTGGTGCACGAGCACCTCGTCTCCTGGCTACCGCCCTATCTGGATCGGGTTGAGGCGCTGGCTCCGCCCGCGTATCGCGCGTGGGCGGGTCTGCTGCGCGCGGCGCTGTGCGAAGAGACCGCGGCCGCGGGGCCGCCGGAGGCGCTCTCTGCGCATCTGCGCGCGGCGCCGCCGCTTCCGGATCCCCGGCGCGAGGGCTCGCAGGCGTTTGTGACCGGCCTGCTGGCGCCGGTTCGCTGCGGGATGATCCTCACCCGCGCGGACCTGGCACGCGCGGCGCGGGATCTCGGGCTCGGGCTGCGGGTAGGCGAGCGCAAGTTCGCGCTTGCGGCGCTGATCTCGCAATCACCCGATGCCGTGCTCGGCTGGCTGGCCGCGGAGGCGCGGAGGTGCGCGTCGAGCCACGCGACGCATGCCGGTGTTGCGGGTGACGCGGCGCGCTTCTGGGCGAACCGGGCCGCCGGGACCGCGGACTTTCTGGACGAGCTGCGCAGCTCGGCGGCGGAGGTCGCCGCGGGGTAACGCGAAGGATTCGCCGGTGCCGGCGCGAAACGGCGGCCCGCGAGCGAGGGAGGACGGATTCTCGCGGCGGAGGTGCCGTCATGAGTGCGACCCGGGCACGCGTCCTTCTGGTTTTCGCGGTTGCAGCGTGCATGCTGGTCACCGCCGGGCCGGCCGGGATTGGCGTCCGGGCGGCCACGTCACCGCTGCGGGAGTACGCCGTGCCGATGGGCTCCCATCCGCACGACGTCGCCCCGGCCCGGGATGGCACGGTCTGGTACTCCGCGCAGACCGCGGGTGAGCTCGGACGGCTCGATCCCGCGACGGGAAAGATTCAGCACGTCAAACTCGGCGAAGGCGCGGCCCCCCACGGCGTCATCGTCGGCCCGGACGGCGCGGCGTGGGTGACGGACGGCGGGCTCAACGCCATCGTGCGGGTGTCGGCCGACGGTACTGCCATCAAGCGATTTCCGCTCCCCGCGGGCCGGACGCAGAACGACCTCAACACCGCGGTTTTCGACAAGCACGGCACGCTGTGGTTCACCGGACAGGCCGGCATCTACGGCCGGGTCACCGTCGGGACCGGCCGCGTCGAGATCTGGGACGCGCCGCGCGGCCGCGGCCCCTACGGGATCGCAATCACGCCGTCCGGCGGCATCTACTTCGCCTCCCTCGCGGGAAGCTACGTCGGGCACATCGACCCCGAGACGGCGAAGGTCGCGGTGCTCGAGCCCCCGACGGCCCGGCAGGGCGCGCGGCGTATCTGGTCGGACTCGAAGGGAATCCTCTGGGTCTCCGAATGGGACGGCGGCAAACTCGCGCGGTACGATCCGGCCGCGAAGACGTGGAAAGAATACCCGCTGCCGGGGGCGTCGCCGAAACCGTACGCGGTCTACGTGGATGAACACGACAGCGTATGGCTGAGCGATTGGGACGCCAACGCGCTCGTGCGGTTCGATCCGCGGACGGAGAAGTTTGAGAGCTTCCCGCTGCCGAGCGCTTCCGCGGGCGTCCGGCAGCTCAACGGACGGCCGGGTCAGATATGGGGCGCGGAGTCGACCGTCAACAAGATCGTCGTCTGGCAGGCGCGATAGTTACGGGGTGGCGCACGGCGGCAGCGTGATCTGGATCGGCGCGCCGTAGTCATAGTAGTCGATGGGATACTCGCCGCCCTGCGTGGCCACCAGCGCGCGTCGCGGGAGGCCGTTGCCGCTTCCGACGTAGAGCGTCGTCTTGACGGTGCCGGACTGCCCCGCCGCGGAGGCCTCGATCGTGTAGACGTACACGCGCATCGCCTGGCCGTCGATCGCACTGTCCGGAGCGCGGGCGACGTCCACCGTGCCCTGCACGGCCGTGGGATCGTTGGCTCGCGGCATCGGCGGAATCCCCTGGCACATCCATCCGGCGGGCGCCCCGGGCGTGCTCAGCCGGTAGCGGGACTGGTCGCCGATTCTGACCATCTCCATGCCGCCGCTCTGGCTCTGCATCGTCGAATGCATCGCGTTGCCGGCCTGCGCGACCTCGATGATCATCGTTTGTCCGGCGGCCAACGTCATCTTCATGCGGTAGCCCGGCAGCGTGTTGAGCTTGCCGAACGCGGCCGTCACTTCCCGCCACGCCGCCTCGTCGCCCTTGACGGTCAGCTCGGCGGAGGCCGGACCGACGAGCCCCGCGACGAGGGTCAGCGCGAGCCCCGCGATCACTGCGGTGAACGATCTCATGCGGATCGGCATCATGGGGAGCCCATTCGGCAGATCGCGCCAACCGCCCTTTCGTCGGCGCAGCAGATCGGTGAACACGTCACATATTGCGGCGAGGAACGGAGCCAGCGACCATGTCCGGGCGGAGTCGCATGGCATTGCCGGTCCGCCCTCGCCGCAATCGGTTATCCACGAATCTTAGGCGGAACTTGAATCATTTATACCCGGCTGTCCGGCGACCGCTACGGGGGTGATGCGCGTCCGGCTCGCCGCGCGCGCGCCGGGGCCGGCGCTGAGCGCGATGCCGGCGAGTACGAGCGCTGTGCCGGTCCAGAACCACCGGTCGAGCCGGTCGTCGAAGAGGGCCGCGGACACGAGCACCCCGACGATGGGCTGCAGATACTGGAGCGCGGCCGGGATCCGCGCGGGCAGGCGGGTGAGCGCGCCGAACCAGACCCAGAGTCCGGCAACGGTGACCAGCAGCCCGAGGTAGAGGACCACCGCGATCCCGGTCACCGTCACCCGCATGGGCGCGTGGCCGAGCTCCCACACCGCGATCGGGGTGAGCGCGGCCGCGCCGGCGAGCGAGCTCACCGCCGCGATCGTGAGCACGGAGTGCCGCTCGATCAGTTCCACGCTCAAGACGTAGTAGAGCGCCACCGCGACCGCGGACAGCAGGAGGAGCCCCGTGCCGCCGAGCGCGACGGCATGGGCGGGCACACCCGGCGCTCCGGTTCGGAACGGCGCGATGCCGAGCGCGCCGGGAAGCGCGCGCGGGTCGCCGCCGGCGACGAGCGCCACGCCCACCAGCGCCGCGGCCAAGCCGGCGACGTGGATGCCGCCGACCGGCTGCCGGAGCCGGACCGCGGCGAGTGCGACGACGAAGACGGGGATGAGGGCGGAGATCACCGTCGCCACGGACGCGGGCGTCAGGCGGACGCCGAGCGTTTGGGAGACCTGCCCGACGCCGATGCCGAGGAGACCGAGGCCCGCGGCGGCGGCGCAGGCCCGCGGCGGCAGGCGCCGTCCCCGCAGCAGCCACAGAAAGCACGGCGCGGCCGCAAGGTACCGCAGCGCCGTGAGCGTCAGCGGCGGGATATCGCGCAGTCCGAGTTTGGTGAGCGGGATCGACCCGCCCCAGACGATCGCGAGCAGGAACAGCGCGCCGAGGGACCGGACAATCATCCGGCCCGCGCGACCACCGGCGTTTCCAGCACGCCCACCTTCGTGATCGACACGCGGACGGTATCGCCGGCGCGCAGCCAGCGCGGCGGCTTCCGGGCGAACCCGACGCCGCTCGGCGTGCCGGTCGCGATGATGTCGCCGGGTTCGAGCGTGAGCGCCCGCGAGACGTCCGCGATCAGGTAGGCCACGGTGAAGATCATGATGTCCGTGCCGGCTTCCTGGAGGCGCTCGCCGCTCACATCCACCGTGAGCACAAGCGACTGCGGGTTCGGGACCTCGTCGCGTGTGACGAGCGCCGGACCGAGCGGTCCGCTGCGGTCGAAGTTTTTGCCGATCATCCACTGGGTCGTTCGGCGCTGGAAATCCCGGATGGAAATATCGTTGAAGACCGTGTAGCCGGCCACGTAGTCGAGTGCCTGGGACTCCGGGATGTCGCGGCCGCGCCGGCCGATCACGGCCGCGAGTTCGCCCTCGTAGTCCACCTGCTCGCTGGCGGCGGGCAGGACGTACGGCTCGCCGGGGCCGAGCAGGCTGTGCGGGAAGCGGCCGAAATAGATCGGGATCGTGGGCGGCTCGCCGCCACCTTCCCGCGCGTGTTCCGCGTAGTTGCGTCCGACGCAGAGGATCTTGGGCGGCGCCGGCACCGGCGGGAGCAGCCGGACGTCGCCCGCCCGCCATGCCACGCCGTCGTTTTCGAGGGCGCGCGCCTCCGGCGCGTGGGCCAGGTGCGGGCGGATCTCCGCCACGACCTCTCGCGCGAGCGCCAGGGCCTCGTCTCCTCCGGCGAGCAGCTGCGTCATGGACGGGGGGAGCAGGGCGCGCGCCCGCGCGCCCGGGCGCGTGACGCCTCTGTCCGCGTAGTGGGCGCGCGCCGCGCGGGTGAGATCGACGATCCAGTCGCCGTCCAAGGCACCGACGCGGGCATGGCCGCGCGCCGAAAAGCTAACGAGCCGCATGCGTCACCTCCGGCCAAATCGCCGGCGGCGGGGAGCCGCCGGCGGGCTGCTCCGAGGGTATTTGGCCCTGTGCGGGCGGCGTCCCTGTTGCCGGAGTTGACATCGACGGCCCGCCCGCGTAGATTGATTGTAATGATTCCTAATAAGAACCACGTTCAGAGAACGGCGTCCCCCGGGTGGACCGCCCTGCGCGGGCTGCTGCGCGCCCGCGGAGGCCGCCTCACGCCCCAGCGCATCGCGGTCTACGAGGCCGTGGTCGGCCAGACCACGCATCCCAGCGTCGAGATGGTGCACGCGGCGGTGCGGGCGCGGTTTCCGGGCGTGAGCCAGGCGACCGTCTATGCGACGCTCGATCTGTTCGCGGTTCTCGGGCTAATTCAAGAGGTCGGCGGGCGCGTGCGCCGCTACGACGGCCGCGCCGGACGGCACGTCAATCTGGTCTGCGAGCGCTGCGGCGAAGTCACCGACGTCGCCGATCCGCGGCTCGAGGCCCTCGAGCGGAGGACCGCCATGCGCGCCGGATTCGATGTCCGATCCGCCCGGTTCGAGCTGCACGGGGTGTGCCCGCGGTGCCGCGCCCAGTCGCGCCGCCGCACGGGAGGCCGCCCGGCCATGAAGGCGGCCGGAAGTCCTGCATCAGACAGGGCGCGGCGAACGGAGGGGGCGCGCGATGCCTGAGGTCCGGGGCGAATTGACGATCCCGGGGGTCAAGCAGGATCTCGCGGCGCTCGAGGCGCGCAATGCGAGCTATCTCCTTCAAGTTGTGCAGCCCGCCTTGCTCGGCCTCATGGATGGGTCGATCTCGACGCTGGCGACGCTCTTCGCGAGCGCGTTCGCGACGCGCAACACGCACACCGCGCTGCTGGTCGGCACCGCCGCGGCGCTCGGCGCCGGCATCAGCATGGGGTTTGCGGAGGCGCTGTCGGACACCGGGAAGCTTACCGGCCGCGGGCATCCGTTCGCGCGCGGTACGATCACCGGCGTCGCGACACTCCTCGGGGGAATCCTCCACGCACTGCCGTTCTTGATCCCGCATCTCAGCCTGGCGCTCGCGGTCGCGTACGGGGTCGTGGGCATCGAACTCGTTGTGATCTCGCTCATCCGCTACCGTTACTTCAAGCTGAGCTTCTGGCTGTCGATCGTGCAGGTCATCGTCGGCGGCGGCCTGGTCTTCCTCGCCGGGGTGCTGATCGGCCGGTCGTAGCAGCCTCCACACTCGACCGCCGCGGCCGCGCCGCCGCACAGGGGAATTCTTCCGCGCCGAATGGAACAAAGCGTGGATGCTCAACAACCCGGTCAAAGCCAAGATCCGAGCGGGAGAAGCCGCCTTCGGCACCATCTGCCCGTTGCCGTCACCGGAAGTCGTCGAGATTATCGGCGTCGCCGGCTACGACTGCGTGTTGATCGATCTCGAGCACGGGCCGCTGGACGTCGAAACCGTGCAGGCGATGGGCCGTGCCTGCCGCGCCACCGGCATCGTGCCCCTCGCGCGCGTGCCCGACGCGAACCCGAAGACGATTCTCCGAATGCTCGACAGCGGCTGCCTCGGCGTCATGGTGCCGCAGATCGAGACGCCGGAGCAGGCGGCGGACGTGGTCGCGGCCTGCCGCTATCCGCCGGCGGGCCGGCGCAGCCTTGCCGGCAACACCGTGGCGGCGGGCTGGGGCATCGTGCCGGCGGCGGACCATGTCGCGGCCAGCAACGACGCGGTGTTGTCGATCGTGCAGATCGAGACGCGCCGCGGCCTGGACGCGGTGGAGAAGATCGTCCGTACCCCGGGCCTCGACATGATCTTCATCGGGCCGAACGATCTCTCGACGAGCCTCGGCCATCCCGGACAGATGCGCCACCCCGAGGTGCAGGAAGCGATCCGCCGGATTCTTCGGGCGGCGAAGGAAGCGGAGACGCTGTCCGGGATCCTCGCCCTGGAGCCGCAGGATGTCGAGACCTACCGGCCGCAGGGCGCGGGTCTGATGCTCGACAGCATCGGGCGCCTGCTGCTGCGGGCCGCGCAGGCGCAGGTGAAGGGCCTTCGCGACGCGGCGGCCCGCGTCGCCGCTCCCGGCCGCTCCTAGGTATGGCCGGCCGGCTCGACTACCACGATCCGTTTCATGAATTCGCCGGCCGTCTGACTGAAGCGCTCGAAGACAATCACCTGGTTGTCTCCGGATACGCGTTCCTCGTCGACGTGGACCACATGAGCCGCGAGTACCGGTACGTGGTGCACCTCGAGAGCGAACCGCCCGCCGACGCGCCGCAGACGTCCGCGTGGCCCTGGGCGGAGCTGCGATTCCTCGTCGACGCGCTGTCCTTCGGCCGGCACATCGCCGAATACGACGAGGGCGTCGAGTTTTCGCGCACGGTCCACGAAGAGGTCCAGGTCTTTGGGGAGCTGCTGACCGAGGCGACGATGGACCGGCTGCTCGTGCCGCCGGACGTCGTCGCGCTGCGCCGCGCGATCATGCCGGCGGGCGCGGAGCCCGGCGTGCCGAGCATCAGCCTGCAGCAGCACTTCTCCACCGAGGACGCGCCGCCCGTCTACAGCGCGCGCGTGCAGTCGAGCGTGGTGCTCAAAGAGGACGAACTGGTCGAGGCCGACCGGCCCCGCAAGATCGCGCAGGCGGTCTCGGCGCTGCTGAGCGGCCTGCAGGCGCTGCACCTCGCCGCCGAGGGCGCGCCGATGCCACCCAGCGAGTGACGGCCGGCACCGCGCCAGTTCCCCCACCGCGTTCGAACGACGAATACTTCATGCGGGTGGCTCTGGCCGAGGCCGCGGAGGCCGCGTCGCTCGGCGACGTGCCGATCGGCGCGGTGGTGGTCCGTGACGGCGCGATCGTCGCGCGCGGGCAGAACCGGCGCGAAGTCGACCGCGATCCCACCGCCCACGCCGAGCTGCTCGCCCTGAGAGAGGCCGCCCGTCACCTCGGCGGGTGGCGTCTGTCCGGCTGTACCGTGTACGTGACGCTCGAACCCTGTTCGATGTGCGCGGGCGCGCTGCTCCAGGCACGCGTCGACCGTCTGGTCTACGGGGCGGCCGATCCCAAGGCCGGCGCCGCCGGCAGCCTCGTCGACCTGTTCCACGGCGTCCGCTTCAACCACACGGTAGACGTGACGGCCGGCGTGTGCGAGGCGGAATGCCGGGCGATTCTCCAGAAATTCTTCGCGACGCTGCGCGCGTAGCCTCGTACTACAGCTCGACGTGGCCGCTCACACACGTGATTGTGCCGCCGCCGACCCAAATCGTGCCGTCGTCGTCGCGCGCGATATGGACGCGGCCGCGCCGGCCCAGCGCCGTGCCCTGACTCACGACATACGGCGATTGCGCGCGTCCGCCGCTCAGCAGCCACTGCGCCAGGGAGGCGTTTAGGCTGCCGGTCACCGGGTCTTCGACGGTGGCGCCGTTCTTAGGGAAGAAGGCCCGTACTTCGAACGCCGCCGGCGAGCCGGCGGGGTGTGGGCCGACGACTCCAAGGTCGAGGTCGACGAAGGCAGGCTCGAGCGCCAGCACCGCGTCGGCCGCCCGGAGGAGGACCGCCACCCAACCGGGGCCGTTGTCACACCAAGCGGCGTCGACGATGTCGCCCCGGTCGATGCGGAGGACCGAGGCGATGTGTCGGACGAGCGGTTCGTCGACCGGTCCGCTCCGGATCAGCGGCGGGGCGGCGAACGCGAGCCGGTCCGCGCCGCGGCGCACCCGGACCAGGCCGGCAGGACATTCCTGTACGACCATGCCGTCGTGCTTGGGCGCTCCTCCGGCCGCCAGCCAGGCATGGCACGTCCCAAGTGTCGGATGTCCGGCGAAGGGAAGTTCGGAGGCCGGCGTGTCCCGGACCAGGGTTGCCGCTCCGCTGGTAAAGATCCGCACGCGGTAGTCGGCGGCAGGCTGAGTCGGCGGGAGCACGAAGGTCGCCTCGGACAGGTTCGTCCAGCGCGTGAACCGCTCCATCTCCTCGGTCGTCACGCTGTCTCCGTCGAGCACGACGGCGACGGGGTTGCCTGCATACGGCACCGTCGTGAACACGTCAACCTGGTGGAAACGGCGGCGCCTGGCCATGCCGCTAGAGCAGCGCGAGTACGCCGCGCAGATCCGACGATTGGTGCGCCGGAGCAAATCGCGGGTCGAGGACAGCGTCACTGGCGCGGTTGATCCAGATCGTGCGGATGCCGGCCGCCGTCGCGCCGGCCGCGTCGCTCGGCGATCCGGCCACGTGGAGCAGGTCGTCCACGGGGACGCCCATCTCGGTCAGCGCCTTGCGATACACGGACGGATGCGGTTTGAACTTGCCGCCTTCAACAGAGACGATTCGATCAAACCGGACCGGAAAGGTCCGCATGAGCGCATCCAGCATGCCGTAATCGCCGTTCGAGAGGACCCCGAGGGGAAGCGGGCGTCGGCGCACGTCCGCGAGTACCTCCGCCGCCTCCGGCCACGCCGGCAAGCGCTCCCAGGCCGCGACGAGCGCATCCATCTCGGCGGGGGCCACCCCGCCTTCGCGGGGCGGTGCGGCCGGTGGTGCGAACGCGCGCAGCGTGTGGCGGGCGGACGCTTCGATCGCCGCGCGGTTGGATGCCGGCTCGCGGTCGAGCGAGTTGGCGAGCAGGAGATAGTCCATTTGCGCGCGGCGCCAGGCGCGCCCCGTCGCAGCGGCGTCCGCGGTGATGCCCCGCGTACGGAAGAATGCGGTTAAGGCGCCCGTGAGGCCGCCGACGGTGTCGAACATCGCGGAATAGACGTCGAAGGTGACGGCCCGAACCGGCATTCGGAGGAACCTCCCGCCGCGACCGCCGAACAAGGTGCCGCTGTTCACCACGTTTACACGGGTGCGACGGATGGCCCTGCTGCTGAGAGAGTCCCACCTTCGAGAGATGCTCGCGATGCGCGAGTTGATTCCGCTGATGGCCGAAACACTGGCGGCCTTCAGCACGGGGGGAGCCGTCCAGCCCGTGCGATCGACGGTGCCGGTGGACCGGCACCGCGGCTTCCTCGGCGTGATGCCGGCCTACCTCGCCCCGTTTGCGCGGCGTGAGTCCCACGAAGGGGGAGGCGGGGCGGCGCCGTCGGACGCTACGGAAGCGCTGGGTCTCAAGGCCGTGGCCTTCTACCCCGACAACGCGAAGTATCATTTGTCGACGCACCTCGCGACCATTCTCCTGCTCGATCCCCCCACCGGCGCGCTGCGCGCTTTGCTGGACGGGCGTCTGATCACGGAGATGCGGACAGCCGCGGTCTCCGCCGCCGCCACGGACCGGCTCGCCCGCCGCAACGCGCAGGTGTTCGCGATTCTTGGCGCGGGCGTCCAGGCCCGCGCGCACTTGGAAGCCCTGCGCGAGGTCCGGCCGCCGGCCGAGGTCCGGGTGTGGAGCCGGACGCAGTCGGGCGCGGATCGCTTTGCCGCGGAGATGCGCGAGAAGTTCGGCGTGGCCGTCGCGGCGACCGCCTCGGCGGAGCGCGCCGTGCGCGGCGCCGACGTGATCTGCACAGTCACGAATAGTACCACGCCGGTGGTCGAGGCGGCGTGGCTCTCGCCCGGCGCGCACATCAACGCGGTCGGCGCGGCCCGGCCAGACTGGCGGGAACTCGCCACCGACGTGGTCCGCAGGGCCCGGCTGTTTGTCGACTCGCGGGCGGGGGCAGTGACCGAGGCCGGCGACGTCGTCGTGCCGATCCAGGAGGGGGCGATCACGGACCGCCACATCGTCGCGGAGATTGGGGAGGTCTTCGCCGGCCGGCACGCGGGCCGGGAGACCGACGAGGAGATCACGCTGTTCAAGTCGCTCGGGATGGCGGTCGAGGACGTCGCGACCGCTCGCTTGGCCTATACGCGCGCGCAGGCGAAGGGCATCGGGGAGGAAATCCGTCTCGACTGACGGCAGCTGAACGGGCCCGCTGTGTCGGCGGCCCCCGGCCGACGCGTGTCTAGGATTTCCAGGTCAGAATGAAGCCTATGACCGCCGCGGTCATGACAGCGGCCGTCCCCCAGCCGATCGTGTTGAGCAGCGGGCTGTTCACGTGTTTGCCCATGATCGCGCGGTTGTTGGCCGCGAGCATCAGCAGCACCAGGATTGGCGGTGTGATGAAGCCGTTGATCACGGCGGTCACGAACAGCGCGTCGATCGGGTTGATGCCGGTGAAGTTGATCAGCATGCCGACGGCGGTCGAGACCGCGATCACGGCGTAGAACGCCTTGGCCCGTCCGGGCCGCTCGCCGAGGCCGGTTCGCCATCCGAACAGTTCCCCGATCGCATAGGCGGCCGATCCGGTCAGCACCGGAATCGCGATCAGCCCCGCGCTCGCGAGTCCGATCGCGAACAGCCACGTCGCCAGCGGCCCCGCGAGCGGCCGCAGCGCCTCCGCGGCCTGGGCGGCGGAGGTGATGTTCGTGTGGCCGGCGCGGTGGAGGGTCGACGCCGTGGCGAGAATGATGAAGTACGCCACGACGTTGGACAGCAGCATCCCCGCGTTCACATCCAACGCGGCGTATCCCAGTTCTTTCCGGCTCACGCCGCGCCGCTGCCAGAGCCGCCGTTCGCCGATGGCTTCCCGTTCTTCCACTTCCTGACTCGCCTGCCCGAACCACATATAGGGAGAGATCGTCGTGCCGAGTACGGCGACGAGGATCGACAGGAACTGTCTGTCGATCCTCACATGCGGGACGAGGGTCGCCGCGATCACCTCGGACCACCGCGGATGGGCGAGGAACGCCGACCCGACGTAGGCGAGGAGCAGCAAGCTCATCCACTTGAGCGCACGGGCGAAGGCCGGGTAGGTGCCCCATACTACGACGGCGACGATCGCGGCCGAGCTCGGGACGATCATGACCGGGATCGGCACGGGGACCATCAGGTTGATCGCCGCGGCCACCGCGCCGATGTCGGCGCCGGCCAGTCCCCGGCCGGTGGCGAGGCCGACCTTGGCCGAAATGAATTGGACCGCGGCCATCATCGGGATCGTGAACAGCGCGGTCCACAGCATCGTGAGGCCGAACGAGGCGCCCGCAACCGCGTACGTCGCTACGCCCGACGGATCGTCGTCGGACGCGCCCGTGATGATGCCGGGGCCGAGAATCGACGTGCACCGGACGAGCCATGAGCTCGCTCCGCGGACGCGCTGCTCGCGGGCACCGGGGCCGGGCCGCCTGTGATTGGCCTGCGCGGGCTGAGTCATACAACTGGAGGCTTTCCCTGATCCGGCCGCGGTCTCATGGAGGGAACCGGCCCGCCGCGCCCGTACGTAGTGACATTGTTCTCCGCGACCACTTTCCTGACGAGGTGACCGACATGGGTGCATTCCCGCCATTGGCGGCGGCGATGGGCCGCCGGACGTTGCTCCGGCGTGGGTTCGAAGCCGCCGCGACGATGGCGGCCGGCGCATGGTGGGCCGGCGGCGGCCAGGCGACGGCCGCCGCGGCCGGACCGGCGCTGCGGGCCGCAGTGCAGTTCGGATGGGTGAAGACGGTGGAGTTCGCCGGCAGCTTCATCGCGGACGCGAACGGCTACTACAAGGACGAGGGCCTGGATATCGACCTGCTGTCCGGCGGGCCCGGCATCGACGTCGTGACCGCCGTCGTCTCCGGCAAGGCGCTCTTCGGCTGCGGCACCGGCGCGCAGATCCTGGCGAAGGCGCGGGACCGCGGCGCGCTGATCAAGGTGCTCGGCGTCCTCTATCAGAAGAGCCCGCTGGCGATCCTCTCGCTCAAGAAGAATCCGATTCACACGCCGCAGGAACTGATCGGGAAGCGCGTCGGCGTGGCGGCCGCGGACAGCATCCCGTGGACGACGTGGCTCGCGCTCAACCAGCTCGACGCGGCCAAAATCACGCGCGTGCCGGTCCAGTTCGATCCGGCGCCGCTCGTGACCGGCGACGTGGACGCCTTCGTCTCGTTTGCGACGGAGCAGCCCGTCGAATTACAAGTTTCGGGCGTGCCGGTGGAGTTCTTCCTGTTCGCGGACTACGGCTACACGTCGTATTCTGGCTGTTACTATGTGCTCGAGGACACGCTCCGGAACCGCCGGGCGGACGTGGTGCGGTTCCTGCGCGCGGAGGTCCGCGGCTGGCAGACCAACGCGGCCAACCCGTCGCTCGGCGCGAAGCTCACGGTCGAGAAGTACGGGAAGGCGCTCGGCCTCAGCTACATGTCCCAGTACCTCGGCAACAAGGTCACGATCGAGAAGCTGATGCAGACGCCGGTGACGCGCCAGCACGGCCTCCTCTGGATGGGCGACGCGGAGATCGCCAAGAACGTCGACCTGTTCAAGCGCACCGGCATCAACGTCGGCGCCGAACTGTTCACCGACGACGTGCTGCAGGAGATCTATCACGGGCGGACACACATCTAGGCCGTCGACGGCGCGCCCGAACGCCGCGCCGCCGCCCGCCCCGCGCGAGACGGGGCCGTTCGACCCGCATGAGACGGGGTTGATCCTCGAGGGCGTCCGCAAGACCTACTGGCTCGACCGGAAACCGGTGCACGCGATCGGCCGGATGGATCTGCGCGTGCCGGCCGGCGCGTTCGTCGCCCTGCTCGGTCCCTCGGGGTGCGGCAAGTCGACGGCGCTCCGCATCCTGGCCGATCTCGATTCACCCACCGAGGGACGCGTGCTCGTCGAGGGCGCCCCGCCGGCCGCCGCCCGGCGGCAGCACCGCGTGGCGATCGCGTTCCAGGATCCGGCGCTGCTGCCGTGGCGCACCGTCTACGGCAACGTCACGCTGCCGCTCGAGGTCACGGGTCTCGCCGTGCCGCGGTCGGAGATCATGGACCTGATCGCCCTTGTCGGGCTCCGCGGCTTCGAGGGCGCCCGCCCGGCCCAGCTCTCGGGCGGGATGCGCCAGCGCGTGGCCATCGCGCGCGCCCTCGTCACCCGGCCGCGCGTCCTGCTGCTGGACGAGCCGTTCGGCGCGCTCGACGAGATGACGCGGCAGCGGATGAATCTCGAGCTCCTCCGCATCTGGAGCGAGCAGGCGCCGACGACGCTGCTCGTCACGCACTCGATCGCCGAGGCCGTGTTCCTCGCCGACCGCGTCGCCGTCATGACGCCGCATCCGGGCGAGGTGCGCGCCGAGGTGGCGATCGATCTGCCGCGGCCGCGCGGACCGGAGGTGCTGCGCAGTCCGCGGTTTCACGCCTTGTGCGACCGGTTGAGCGAGCTGCTCTTCGCCGGCGCCCAGGTGCAGTGATCCGGGCGCCCGCGGGGCCCGCGCCCGCCGGCACCGAGGCCGCGGCGCGCCGCGGCGGCGTGCGCGGTACGCCCGGATGGCTGGACGCGGCGCTCGGGCCGGCCGTGCTGCTGGTGCTGTGGCAGGCCCTCGGCACCGTGCTGCCGTGGGGACGGTACACGATCTCCTCGCCCGTCGCGATCGCCGTCCGCGGCTGGCACGATCTCGCGATCTACCCGATGAACGTCGGCGCGACCCTGTGGGAGGCGGCGCGCGGCTTCTTCTGGGGCAATCTGGCGGCGATCGCGCTCGCGCTCCTGATCACGCAGGCCCGCCGGCTCGAAGGTCTCCTCATGCAGATCGCGATCGTCATCTACGCCACGCCGCTGCTGGCGATCGCGCCGATCATCGCGGTGGTGCTGCCGGGCGACGAGCCCAAGGTCGCGCTCGCGGCGCTCGCGGTGTTCTTTCCGACCGTGATCACGTCGCTCATCGGCCTGCGGTCCGCGGACGGCGCCTCGCTCGACCTGATCCACACCCTCGGCGGCCGGCCGCTCGATGCGCTGCGCAAGGTGCGGCTGCCCGCCAGCGTGCCGTGGCTGCTCGCCGGGTTCCGCGTCGCCGCGCCGGGCGCGATCCTCGGGGCGATTCTCGGCGAATTTCTCGGCGGGGACCGGGGGCTCGGCGTGGCGATGGTGAACGCGATGGCGACGCTCGACACGCCGCGGGTATGGGGCCTCGCGATCGTCGCGAGCGCCCTGGCCGGCGGCGGGTTCGCGCTCGCCGCGGCGGCCGCGCGGGTGCTCGTCACCTGGGCGCCGCCGCTCGACGCCGCGCCCGTGCTGACCGGCCGGACCGGCGCGTCCTCGGGCGCGGCGCAGTGGGCGCTGCGGCGCGCGGGCCTCACCGTGCTGTCGTTCGGGGTCATCGTCGGCCTGTGGGTGGCGTTCATCCGGGTCTTTCATCTCGACCCGTTTTTCGCGAAGACGCCGGTCCAGGTGCTCCGCGACCTGGTCGCCGGCCCCGCCGCGCTCGAGAACCGCCGGACGCTCGGCGCGGCGCTCGCGGTAACCCTCGAGGACGCGGCGGCGGGCTTCGCCGTGGGCACGGCGGCGGCGGCGCTCGTGGCGGTACTCTTCATCGTCTACGCGCGGCTCGAGCGGGCGTTCATGCCGGTCGCGATCGCGCTGCGCTCGGTGCCGGTCATCGCGATGACACCGCTGCTGGTGCTGCTGTTCGGCCGCGGCATCGCGGGCACGACGGCGATCACGGCGATCATCACGTTCTTCCCGACGCTCGTGAACGTGATGCAGGGCCTGCGGTCCGCGTCGCCGCAGGCGGTGGAGGTGCTGCGGCTCTACGCGGCGTCGCCGTGGACCGTGGTCTGGAAGGTCCGGATCCCGAGTGCCTTGCCGAGCGTCTTCGCGGCCGCGCGGATCTCCGTGCTCGGCTCGATTCTCGGCGCGATCGTCGCGGAGTGGCTGGCCACCGGCCGCGGCCTCGGCTACCTCATGATCACCGCGCGGGCGCAGTTCCAGTTCACGATGCTGTGGGCGGCGGGCATCCTCGTCACGGTCGTGTCGGTGGTGCTGTACGGGGCGCTGACCTGGGTCGAGGCGCCGGTGCTGCGGCGGTACGCCCCGAGCCAGACACGGTGATGCGGCCCGGCGCGCGCAGATGGAGGCGCGGATGACGGAGCATTGGAGCCGGGAGCCGGCGTACGATCGCCGGGCGATGATCGAAGCCGCGGCGGGGCGGCGGGAGCTCGATCTCGTGCTGCGCGGTGTGACACTCGTGAACGTCCACACCGGCGAGACGTATCCCGCGGACATCGGGATCTTCGCGGGGCGCATCGCGCATGTGACCGCGCCGGGCGACGGCCCGCTGGCGGCCCGGACGGTCTTTGACCGGCAGGGCCTCTGGGCGATCCCGGGGCTCATCGACACGCACGTGCACATCGAGAGCAGCATGGTAACCCCGGCGCACTACGCCGAGGCGGTGCTCCCGCACGGGACCACGACGGTGCTGATCGACCCTCACGAGCTGGCGAACGTGCTCGGCCTGCCGGGTGTCCGCTACATGCTCGACGCGTCCGAGGACATTCCGCTGCGCGTGCTCGTGATGGCGCCCTCGTGCGTGCCGTCCGCCCCGGCCGTCGAGACCGCCGGCGCCGATTTCGACCGCGCCGAGATCGAGGAGATGCTCGGCTGGCCGCGGGTGGTGGGGCTCGCGGAGGTGATGGACTACCCCGCCGTGCTGCGCGGCGAAGGGCGGATGATGCGCCTGCTCGAGGCGACCGAGCGCGCGGGCGGGCTGATCCAAGGCCACGCGCCGCGCGTGCGCGGCCGGGACCTGTCGGCGTACGCCGCGGCCGGCATCAACTCCGACCACGAGAACCGCGAGACCCAGGACGCGTTGGCGAAGCTCCGCGTCGGCATGTACCTCGAAGCGCGCGAGAGCTCGCTGTCGCCGAACGCCGCGGCGCTGGCGGAGGCGCTCCGCGGCCGGGGGTATCTGCCGGCGGTCACGCTGTGCACAGACGACGTCGTGCCGGAAGACCTGCTGCGGCGCGGGGGCGTCGATTACGTCGCGCGGCGCCTCGTCGAAGAGGGGCTCGACCCGGTCGACGTCGCGCGGTTCGCGACGCTCAACGCCGCGAACCGCCTGCGGCGGCACGACCTCGGCGCGCTCACGCCTGGCCGCATCGCCGACATCGTGCTGCTGTCGGACCTCCGGCAGTTTCGAGCGACGGAAGTGTACCGCGCCGGCCGCCTGGTCGCGCAGGACGGCCGGGTCGTCGCCGCATCCGCATCCGCGCCGCAGAACCGCGCCGCCGCGATCGAGCGGGAGAACACGATCCACCTGCCTCGGGATCTGGCCGCGGGGGCGTTCCGGATCCGGGTGCCCGGGACCCGGGACGGCGAGGCGACGATCCGCGTCATCGACTTCAACGGCCGTTCGGCGCCGGTGCGCACCACGTACGGTACGATGCGGGTGCGGGTCGCCGGCGGCGAGCTGCAGCTGCCGCCAGCCGACGGGCGAGAACTTGCGCTGCTGGCGGTGGTGGAGCGCCACGGCCGTCACGGCGGGACCGCCTGCGCCGTGATCCGCGGATTCGGGCCCCGCGAAGGCGCGATCGCCACGTCGGTGTCGCATGATTCGCACAACCTCACGATCGTCGGGACGAATCCAGACGATATGCTGCTCGCGTGCCGTGCGCTGGCCGAGCGCGGCGGGGGGATCGTGCTGGTGCAGGGCGGGCGCGTGACCGCGCGGATCGATCTGCCCGTCGCGGGCCTGATCTCGCTTCGGCCGGCCGCCGACGTCGCGGCCGAGGTCACCGCGTTCCGCGCGGCGGCCGAAGCCGCCGGGATGGCCGGGGAGCGGGCGTTCATGGCCGTGGTCTCGCTGACGCTCGCGGTGAGCCCCGAGGGCAAACTCTCCGACCGCGGGCTGGTCGACGTGGAACGGCAGACCCTGCTGCCGACGGTGATCGAAGCTCCCTGATTTGGCGTCTTCGAGGGCCTACGGCTTCGAGCCGCGACGCCTCTCGAGCGCTTGAATCCGGACGTCGTGGTCGTCCAGCCCCACGATCGCGCTGTCGAGTTTTCGTTCGATGCGGTCAAGCCGGTGCGAATGATCCGCGTGGAGGGCGCTATGCCGCTCGAGGATCGCCGTGTGTTCCGCGAGGGTCTCCGTGTGGGAATCGAGCTTCCGGTGGACGTCCTCAAACTTTCGGTCGACGCTCTCAAACTTCCGGTCGACGCTCTCAAACTTCCGGTGGACGTCCTCGAAGCCCCGCGCGATCATTTGGGCCAGTTGATCGAGCGTAACACGCCGCGCCATGGTGGCGTCATCATAAGTGTGGCCGCAACTACCGTCAATCGCAAACGTTTGCGCGGGCAAAACGCGAGAGCGGGGCAGCGCGTCGGCCCCGCTCTCGCCTGACGGCCGATGTTCGGCGCGTTATCCGGTCCGGCTCAGGGCTGCTCGCCGAACCGCTTGATGTCCTCCGGGGCGTCCTTGAGCTTGACCGGGCCGGAGCCCTGGACCGTCTGGCGGATCTGCTCGACGACGTCAGGGTTGGCGAGCGTCGTGACGTCGCCGGTGTCCATGGAGTTCGAAATCGCGGCCAGCACGCGCCGCATGATCTTGCCCGAGCGCGTCTTCGGCATGTCGGGGACAACCCGGACCTGTTTCGGCCGCGCGATCTTGCCGATCGTCGTCTCGATCGCGTGGACCACTTTCTCCTGGACCGCGGCGGCCGACGCGACGCCGGGCCTGAGCGAGATGTAGACCTCCGGTACCCGGCCCTTGAGCTCGTCGACGACCGGAACGACCGCGGCCTCGGCGACCTCGGGAACCGTGAGCGCCGCGGACTCCAACTCTTTCGTGCCGAGCCGGTGGCCGGCCACGTTGATCACGTCGTCCACCCGGCCGAGAATCCGGAAATACCCGTCCGCCGCCTGGAGCGCGCCGTCGCCGGCGAAGTACGGCCAGTCGCGCCACTCCTTGCTCTTCGGATTCTTGCAGTACTTTGCGTAGTACGTCTTGACAAATCGGTCCGGGTCGCCCCAGATCGTCTGCATGATGCCGGGCCAGGGATTCCGGATGCAGATGTTGCCGGCGCGGTTGCTGCCGCGCGGGATCTCGCGGCCTTCTTCGTCGTAAATCACCGGGTGGATGCCCGGCGCGCCCGGGCCGGCGCTCCCGGGCTTCATCGCGTCGATCGCCGGCTTGGTCGTACAGAGGAAGCCGCCGTTCTCGGTCTGCCACCACGTGTCGCAAATGACCGCCTCGCGCTTGCCGACGGAATCGTAATACCAGCGCCATGCCTCCGGCTCGATGGGCTCGCCGACGGTCGTCATGTGCTTGAAGTGGTAGCCGTACTTCTTCGGTTCGTCGGGCCCCAGCTTCCGCAGCATGCGGATCGTCGTCGGCGACGTGTGGAAGATGTTGACATCGAGTTGTTCGGCGATCCGCCACGGCCGGCCGGCGTCGGGGTAGGTCGGCACGCCCTCGTAGAGCACGCTGGTCGCCGCGAGCGCGAGCGGCCCGTACACGATGTAGGAGTGGCCGGTGATCCAGCCGATGTCCGCGAAGCACCAGTAGACGTCGGTCGGGTGGATATCCTGGATATACTTCGACGTCCCGGCCACGTAGGCGAGGTACCCGCCGGTGCGGTGCTGGGCGCCCTTCGGGCGTCCGGTCGTGCCGCTCGTGTACATGATGAAGAGCGGCGCCTCGGTGTCCATCGAGACCGGCTCAACGACGCGGCCGCGGTAGTTCTTGAGCACGTCGTTCATCACGTGGTCGCGGCCCGAGACCATCGGGGCGTCGCTCGCGGACCGGTCCGGAAACCGGCGCCAGACCAGCACCTTGTCGACGGTCTGCCCTTCCTTCGCGGCGGTCGCGACCGCGATGTCGGCGTTCGGCTTGTGGTTGAGCAGCTTGCCGCTGCGGTAGTAGCCGTCCATCGTGATGAGCACGCGGCTGCCGGAGTCCGCGATCCGGATTCCGCACGCCTCGCCGCTGAAGCCGCCGAAGACGACCGAGTGGACGACGCCGAGGCGGGCGCAGGCCAGCATCGTGATGGGGAGTTCCGGGGTCATCGGCAGATGGATCGTGACGCGGTCGCCGGCTTTGAGGCCGCAGAAGTCGCGGAGGAGCGCGGCCACTTCGTTCACGCGGACATAGAGCTCGCGGTACGTGATGGCGATGTGGGCATCGCCTTCGGGCTCGGGGACGAAAATGAGGGCCGCCTTGTTTTTGAACTGCGCGAGATGCCGGTCGATACAGTTGTAGGACGCGTTGAGGCGGCCGCCGACGAACCACTTCCAAAACGGCGGGGTGCTGCCGTCGAACGTCGTGTGCCAGTAGTGGTCCCAGCTCAGCAGGTCGCCGTACTCGCGGAAGCATTCAGGGAAGCGCTCGAGGCTGAAGCGCTCCGTTACCGCGGGATCGGTCAGATTGGCCTGCCCGATGAATTTGGGCGACGGGTAATAGTACTCTTCTTCCTTCCAGTGGACCGCGATCTCCGCCTCGGTGACGGCGGTCGCGGACCGCGTGTCGGGCGCGTCGGCCATCTTTCGTTGCGCCTCCTTCGGGGGAGCAATGGCCCGGCCGAGTCCCATGGGGACGGGCTCCAGGCAGGGATGCGGGCTCGCTTCTATTCTGTCGAGAGGCAACCCTGCCGCGTGCAGTGGGTCTGTCAAGGACGAGGACGTCTTAGGGCAGTGCCTGCTTCACATCCGTGTGCACGAAATCGCCGCCCTTGAATAGCAAAGGTTCTCCTGCGACTTTCGCGAGCGCGTACGAGAAGCAGTCGCCGAAATTGAGCTTTGCCGGGTGCCCGCTGCCACGGCCAAAATCACGGTAGGCGTCGCGAGCAATGCGCGCCTGCGCCTCAGTCACGGGGTCGATGTTGATCTGTGCCTCCCGCAGAAGGTCGTCGAAGCCGCGGCTGGCAACAGGGTCGCGGCCGCCGCCAAGGACCGCCGCGGTCTCGACGAAATTGACCGCCGATAGGCGCCGGCTGTTCGCTCTTTGTATCGCCTCTGCGTAGGAGGCTGCCTCCGGTTCGTCGCGAAGGATGGCCAGCAGCGCCGACGTATCAATAATCATCGCGGCAGTCCGCGCTCGTCATAGAGCAGATCGGCGTGATCAGCGGATCGAAAAGGTTCCTTGAGATGAGCGGCAGTCTTTCTGCCTATCATCAGCAACCGGTCGGCGAGATTGCCGTTCTTCGCGTGCCGCACTCGCTCCAGCCGCTCACGAAGCGCTTCGGTAACTGCTGCCGTCATGGTTTCGCCGGTAAGATCGGCCAATTTCTTCGCCAGCCGGTGTGCCTCGTCGTTCTTGATGTTGAACCCCATGATGTTTCTACCTTTCTACCTATTTATTCTACTCATTCTACCCACATGGAATGCGGCGGTCAAGTGAAACGTCGTGAACCGGGAAAACGCCGCGCGGCGTGCGCATAACGGGCCGCGCTAGTTCACACTGTAAAAAGGCGCTGCTCCGCGACCGTGAGGCGCTCGCAGCCGGTTGCGGTGACCGCAAACTCGTCCTCGATGCCGACCGCGCCCACGCCGGGGAAGATCATCTTCGGCTCGACCGCGAAGACGCAGCCGGGCTCGAGCGGATCGGTGAACCCATCCGCGAGCACCGGCCATTCGTCGAGTTCGAGGCCGAGGCCGTGGCCGACGTAGCGCGCGCGGTAGGGCCCGGCGCCCATGAAGGCATCGGCATAGCCGAGCGTCTTGGCCCGGTCGAGCGCGATCCGGTAGAGGGCTTCCGGTGTGGCGCCGGGACGGATCGCCGCCGTGATCGTCTCGAGAATATCCATCGCGGCATCGTGGGCGCGCGCCAGCGCGTCGGGCAGCCCGCCGATCACGAGCGTGCGGGTCTGGTCGCAGATGTACCCGCCCAGCACGACCGGCGCGTCGACGACCACCGGATCGCCGCGCGCGATGCGCCGCCACCCCGCGCCGTACGGGGCGGAGGGGCCCGGGCCCTCGCCGCCGAGCGGGAGATCGGGGAAACTCGGCATCGCGGCCGCCGGTCCCGCCGCGATCATGCCGTAGTAGGTCTCCTGATTCCAGCCGCGCAGCCGGATGATGCCCTCGTGGCCGCGGCGCCGCGCCTCCGCCTCGATGGCCGCGGACAGGTCGAGTTCGGTCATGCCTTCGCGCAGCGCCTCGATCGCCGTTTTGAGAACCGCCTCGGAGAGCCGTGCCGCGGCCCGCATCTTGTCGAGCTCGTATGGAGATTTGACGGATCGGATGCGCCGCACCGCGGCGGACACGTCGATGAACTCGGCCGGGGCGAGTGAGGCGGCAAAGCGGTCCCGCACCGCAACCGGCAGCACGTCGAGCTCCATGCCGATCCGCGCCGCCGGACGGCCGAGGGCTTCCGTGACGAGCGGGCCGAGCCCCCGCAGGCTCGGAAGCGGCACGATCGTCTCGAGCGCGCTTTCCGCGCGGGCGCGTTCGAGCACCCGCCGCACGGCGTAGACCGGCTCGCCGTCGACCGGGACGATGAGCGCGCCGCTTTGGATGCTGCCGCCGAAGTAGAATAGGTCGGCGTTCTGGGTGATCATCGCCGCGTCGAGCTCTGCCGCGCGAAGGTGCCGCCGCAGCGCCGCGACGCGCCGGTGCAGTTCGTCACGTGGTGTCGATGCGGCGGATGCCGGCTGTGCCCTCACGGCGATTACCCGACGGTCTGCCGGTGCGCGAGCAGCAGCCGGAACGCGACGAGCCCCCCGTAGGGCGTCCACGGCGCCGCGAGTTCGCGGACCTCAGGTTCGGAGAGCAGCTTGGGACGTCCGGCCAGCCACGTGACCGCCTTGCGCACGGCGAGGTCGCCGGCCGGGACGATATCGAAGCGCCGCAGCGCGCGCAGCAGCACCCACTCCGCCGTCCAGCGTCCGATGCCCGGCAGCGCGGTCAGCGTCTCAATCGCGGCTTCGGCCGGCATCGCCTCGAGGGTGGCGTCGGAGACTGCGCCGCGGTCGAATGCGCGCGCCAGGGCCCGCACCGCGATGGCCTTCGCCGTGCTGAGCCCGGGACGGCGGAGCGACGCGAGCCGCTCGCCGGCCACGTCGCCGGTCGCGGGGAACGTCCAGTACGTGCGGCCCTGAAAGACGAACGGCCGGCCGAACCGCCTCGTGAACGCGGCGCGGTGGGCGTTGGCCGCGGTCGCGCTGATCTGCTGGCCGAGAATGGTGTGCACGAGCGCTTCGAAGAGCGTGGGGTAGCCCGGCAGCGCCGCGGTGCCCCGCAGACACGCCGTCGCGCGGCGGACCGCGTCGGGGAGATGGCGGGACAGCGCGCCGCCGGCCGACATCGCGGCCGGCAACCATGAAATTAAGGCCGGATCGTCGAGCCCGAAGAGGCGCGCCACAACGCGTTCGAGGAGCGGCCGCGGCACGCGGCCGGCGAGGAGACGCGCGGAGAGGCCGGCCCCGGCGCGCGCCGCCCGCGGAGTGGATCGCTGCGTTGGTGCGGACGGCGGGGTGGGAGAGACCTCCACGAGAAACACCGCGCCGCCGACCGCGAGACGCCGGCGCCACCGCCCTCCGTCGAACCAGATCAATGGATCCGCCGGCCCGCGCCGCATCACGGTCGCGGTCGCGTGAAAATCGAACCCCGGCGGGCACGACAAGTGGCACGCGCGCACTTTCCTAGGATAGCACGCGGTGCCGGGGGCTTCGGGCGGGACTATTCGAGCAGCGCGGCGGCGCCCGCGGTGGCGAGGGCGCCCGGCGAGCCGGAGAAGACGAGGCGCCCGTTCGAGAGCACGTTGACGCGGCTGGCGATCGATGCATCGTCCGGTTCGTGGACCGCGCAGATGACGACGCGGCCGGCGTCGCACGCCGCCCGAAGGGCACCGGCGACGCCGGCCCGGGCCTCTCCATCAAGCCCCGTAAACGGTTCGTCGACCAATAGGACGCGCGGCCCCGCGATCCACGCCCGCCCGAGCGCCACGGCCACGCGCTCCGCGGCCTCGAGGTCGCCGGCGCGGCGGCGCGACATCCCGGCCAGCACCGGAAAGCGGTGGAGCCACTCGGACAGGTCCGTGTGGACCGCGCGGCGGTCGCGACGGCGCCAGGCGCCGAGCAGCAGATTATCCTGCACGGACAGCGGCTCCACGACACGGCCGCCGTCCCCGACGTAGGCAATGCCGCGCGCGGCCCGTGCGTGAGGACCGAGCGCGCTGAGATCCGCGCCGTCGAGCCGCACGGTGCCCGCCTCCGGCCGGGCCAGCCCGGCGACCGTGCGGAGCAGCGCGGACTTTCCCGCCCCGTGCCCGCCGAGGAGAATCAGAAGATCGCCGGGGTGGCCGAAGATGGTGAGGTTCGCGAGTGCCAGGGCGCCGTCCGGCCCGTGCATGCAGAGATCGCGCGCTTCAAGCACGGCGGATCTCGGCCGGCCGCCCGGTGCCGACGATGCGGCCGCCGCGCATTAGCACCGCATACGCGCAGACGGCGCGCAGCGACGCGGGATCGTGCGCCGTCACGATCAGCGTGACGCCGGTCTCGTCAAGCCGGCGCAGGGCCGATACGACGAGGCCGGCCGCCTCGGGCGCGAGCCCGGCGAGCGGCTCGTCGAGCAGCGCGAGCTTCGGGGCGGCGGCGGCGACGCGGGCCAGCGTGAGGAGCCGCTGCTCCGCGGGCCCGAGCGTGGCGCCGGTATCGTACACCCGGGCTTCGAGGCCCGTGATCGCCAGCGCGCGTCCGACCGCCTCTCGCGTCGCGCGCGCGCAGAGGCCCCGGCCGATCGCCGCCGCCGAGATGGCCTCGTGAATCATCGTGCCGTCGAGAAACGGCGGCGTTTGAAAACTGCGCGCCACGCCCGCCCGCGCAACCCGGCGCACGCTCCAGCCCGTGATATCCTCGCCGTCGAGGACAACGCGCCCCCGCTCGGGGCGCAGGAAGCCCGAGATGACGTCGAGCAGCGCCGTTTTGCCACTGCCTCGGGGTCCGAATACGCCGAGTGCTTCACCGGGCGGCACTTCGACCGTGATCTCGCGCAGCGGCCACGCGTTCCCGGCGCGGACGCTGATTCCGTCCAGCCGCAGCAGGGGGGCATCGCCGCCGCCCGCGTTCATCACGCGCCGTTCCTCCGCGTGGACCGGGACCGATCATGGCGCGGGTCGCCGGCGCTTCGAGCCGGCCGCGGATTCCAACTGAACGCCGGTCCGAGCAGGTGCTGAGGGTCGCGCAGGGCCGCCGCGGCGAGCACAGCGGCGAACGCGATGACCTGCACCCCCGCGGGGATGTCGAAGAACTGCGCGAGCGCGCCGATGCCGTACGCTGCCGCCGCGGGTCCCGCCACCAGCCCCGGCCCGCCGATCAGCGCGGCGGCAGGGACAAACAGGGACGTGTGCCACGAGAACAGCGCGGGCGACACGCGTCCTGTGAACTGCGCCGCGAGCGCCCCGGCGACGCCCGCGATCGTGCCCGCCGCCACGAAGGCGGCGAGCCGCAGACGCGGCGCGTCGAAGCCGAGCGCCTCCGCCTCCCGCTCATCTCCCGCCGATGTCCGCAGCGCCACGCCGGTGCGCGAGTGCACCAGAGCGGCAACGACGAGCACGCCCGCGCCGAACGCCGCGGCCGCGATCCACACCGCCGCGCGGTCGTCGTTTGGGAACGCCGCGACCGGAATCGCGGTGTCCGCCTCGGCGACGCCGCGCATCACGGGGGCCGTCCACATCGTGGCGAGGCTGTGCGCGGCTTCGACCGTCCCGAGCGTGACCGCGGCCAGGAACACCGGCGAGAGTCGCCGCGTCAACCGGCCCTGCAGGGCGCCGAACGATGCTCCCGCGAGCGCCGCGGCGACGGTCAAGACGACCGGCACGAGCCCCCCGAGGTCGCCGGGGTGAAGTCCGCCGCGGCGAGCGACAAACGCCGCGGCGTAGGCCCCGGCGCCGTAGGGCAGTGCGTGTCCAAGGCTCGGCTGGCCGGTCGCGGCGAGCAGCACCCAGCTCACCGCGAACAATCCCTGCACGCCCGCGGCGGCCAGGGTCGATGACGTGAACCGGTCGCGCGAGAGCGCGGCCGCGAGGAGCGGCACCGCGATCCACCCGGCCACGGCCCACCATTGGGACAGCGGACGCCGTGAGTCCCACGAAGGGGGAGACGGGGCGTGTGCCCCGACCGCGGTGCTCATGCGCCGGCCCGCCGCCACAGCGGAGACTCTCTCCAGGCCGCGGCGCCCGCCAGGACGAGCACCGGAATCACTACGCCCCACTGCGGTGCAAGATAGTTGGCCGACGACTGCGTGATGACGGCAAGCGCGAACGACGCCGCGAGCAGTCCGGAGAGGCCCGGTCCGCCGGCGGTCACGGCCGCGAGGCTCAGGAGCAGCGCCCCGCGTCCCATCGAGGCCGAGACCGGCGTGATGGGTGAGACGAGGGCGCCGGCCGCGGCCGCCGCGGCGCAGCTCCCGGCGAACGCCCACATGTGCATGCGCGCGACGTCGAGGCCGCTGCACGAGGCGATCTCGGCGTTCTCGGCCGCGGCGCGCAGGGCCAGGCCGGTGCGCGTCCGCCGCGCCAGCGCCACGATGGCAAAGAACGCGAGGGCCGCGCCGGCAGCGACGAACAGCTCCAGCCCGGCGACGACGACGTGCTCGATCTGCACGATCTGGAGTTTGAGCGGCACCGACCGCGGCGCCGTTCCCCACAAAAGCCTGAACACGCCTTCGCCGGCCACCGCCAGCGCCAGCAGCACCATCGCCGCCGCCAGCGGTTGAGCGCGCAGCCGCCGCACGAACACGCGCTCGATGCAGAGGCCGGCGCCGAGCGCGGCCAGCGCGGCCGCCGGCGCGGCGTAGAACGCGGGCATGCCGCGGGCGGTCGCTTCCAGCGCGAGGTAGACGCCGAGCGTGAAAAACATGCCGAGCGTGAGATTCAGGGTGCCGGTGCTGAGGGCCACTGCCATGCCCCAGGCGGCAAGGGCGTACGGCGCCCCGGCGAGCAGACCGCTTACCACCAGTTGTGCGGCGAGGTCCATGGGTGAGTCCCTGGCGATCACCGGCTACGTCCCATGGGGACTGGCCGGCGGAATGCGCCGGCCGTGCCGGAGGAATGCAGGTGGGCTCGCGCAGAAGAGGCCCCTGCCGGAGCAGCGACCCAATTTCCGCGGCCGTCACCACACCGTCTTTCCCGCCGTACCGGCAACCGCCCTGCGGGGCCGGCCGCACCTATCCGGACCCCGCGGCGACTCCACGAAGGAGGCGCAGCCGTGAAGCGCGCGATCAGCGTCACGGTGAACGGCACCAAACACTCGCACGAGGTGGAGCCCAGACTGCTGCTGGTGCACTTTATCCGCGAGGTGCTCGGCCTCACGGGCACGCACGTGGGATGCGACACGAGCAACTGCGGCGCGTGCACGATCATGATGAACGGCCGGGCGATCAAAGCCTGCACGCTGCTCGCGGTCCAGGCCGACGGTGCCCAGCTGCAGACGGTGGAGGGCCTCGCCACCAACGGCGACCTGCATCCGATTCAGCAGGGGTTCTGGGAGGAGCACGGCCTGCAGTGCGGTTTCTGCACCCCCGGGATGATGATGGCCGCGCTTGAGCTGCTGCGCCGGCATCCCGATCCGTCGGAGGCGCAGATCCGCGAAGGGCTTGAGGGCAACCTCTGCCGGTGCACCGGTTACCAGCACATCGTGAACGCGATTCAGAACGCCGCGGGCAAGCTCCGCGGGCGTCCTTCGCCCGCGCCGCAGGCCCAGCCCGTCCGGTAGCGGGGGCCACGGCCATGGCCGTCAGCGCCCTGTTCGGCGCGAGCATCCGCCGCCGCGAAGACCCGCGCCTCATCACCGGGCAGGCGACGTACACCGACGACATGCGCCTTCCGGGGATGACGCACGCGTGCATCGTCCGCAGCCCGCACGCGCACGCCCGCATCACCCGGATCGACGCGGACGCGGCGCGCCGCCACCCGGGCGTCGTCGCCGTCTTCACGGGAAAGGACCTCGCCGGCAAGATCAACCCGATCCCGACGGCGTGGCTGGTTCCGAACGCCGACCTCAAGACGCCGCCCCATCCCGCGCTCGCGGTGGACCGCGTGCGGTACGTGGGCGACGGCGTGGCGGTCGTCGTTGCGGAGGATCCGTACACGGCCCGCGACGCCGCAGCGCTCGTGAAGGTGGACTACGAGCCGCTGCCTGCGATCGTGAATCAAGAACAGGCGGTCGGCGCCGGCGCGCCGCAGCTCCACACGGAGGCGCCGAACAACGTCGCGTTCACGTGGAAGCTCGCCGGGGGCGATACCGCGGCCGCCTTTGCGGAGGCCGAGCGGGACGGCGTCGTGGTGCGGCAGCGCTTCGTCAATCAGCGGCTGATCCCCAACGCGATGGAGACGCGCAGCGTCGTCGCCAAGTACACGAGCAGTTCGGGCGAGCTCACCGTCTGGTACACGACGCAGAACCCGCACATCGCGCGGTTCCTCATGTCCGTCGTGACCGGGATCCCCGAACACAAGATCCGCGTCGTGGCGCCCGAGGTGGGCGGCGGCTTCGGCAGCAAGATTCCGTTCTACGCCGATGAGGCCATTGTCGCGTTCTGCGCCCGCGCGACGGGCCGCCCGGTGAAGTGGACCGAGGACCGCCGTGAGAACTACCTCGCGACGATCCACGGCCGCGACCACATCACGGATCTCGAGATCGCGGCGCGGCGCGACGGCACGCTGCTCGGTGTGCGCGGCAAGACGTGGGCGAACCTCGGCGCGTATCTCTCCACCGCGGCGCCGGGCGTGCCGACGATCCTGCACGGGCTCATCCTCACCGGCTGTTACACCATCCCCAACCTGACGTATGAAGTGGTCGGCGTCTTCACCAACACGACGCCGGTGGACGCGTACCGCGGCGCAGGGCGGCCCGAGGCCACGTACCTCATTGAGCGCATGGTCGACCTTGTCGCCGGCCGGCTGGGCCTCGAGCCCGCGGAGATTCGGCGCAAGAATTTCATCGGGGCGGACCAGTTCCCGTACACGACGGTCGAGGGGTTGAGTTACGACAGCGGCAACTATGTGCCGGCGCTCGACAAGGCGCTTGAGCTCATCGACTACAAGCGGCTGCGCGAGGCGCAGCAGCAGGGCCCGAAGGACGGACGGTATCTGGGCATCGGCCTGAGCACGTATGTGGAAATCTGCGGACTGGGTCCCTCCGCCGTCGCCGGCGCGGTGGGCTTCCAGGGTGGACTCTGGGAGAGCGCCACGGTGCGGTTGCACCCGACCGGAAAGGCCACGGTCTTTACCGGCGCGTCGCCCCATGGACAGGGAGAAGAGACGACATTTGCGCAGCTCGTGGCGGACGAGCTCGGCCTGCCGATCGACGACATCGAAGTCGTGCACGGCGATACCGGCGCGATCTCAATGGGCTGGGGGACGTACGGCAGCCGGTCGACCGTCGTGGGCGGCGCGGCGATCGTCCTCGCCGCGCGGCGGGTCCGGGACAAGGCGACGAAGATCGCCGCGCACATGCTGGAAGTCGCGGAAGGGGACCTCACGTTCGCGCAGGGCCGCTTCTCGGTCCGCGGCAGCCCGGATCGCGCGAAGACGATCCAGGAGGTCACGCTGCAGGCGTACCTGGCCTGGAGCCTTCCCGCGGGCGTTGAGCCGTCGCTCGAGGCGTCCGCGTACTACGATCCGACGAACTTTACCTTCCCGTTCGGGACGCACGCGGCCGTCGTGAAGGTCGACGCCGACACCGGGCAGGTTGAGCTGCGGCGGTACGTCGCGGTGGACGACTGCGGCCGGGTCATCAACCCGCTGATCGTCGACGGGCAGGTGCACGGCGGCGTGGTCCAGGGCGTGGCGCAGGCGCTCCACGAGGCCGCGGTCTACAGCCCGGAGGGCCAGCTGCTCACCGGTTCGATGGCGGACTACGCGGTGCCGCGCGCGCGCATGTTTCCGCGGTTCGTCACCGGCCGCACCGAAACGCCGTCGCCGCACAACCCGATCGGGGTGAAGGGCGTCGGCGAGACCGGCACCATCGCGAGCACCCCCGCGGTCGTGAACGCCGTCATGGACGCGCTGCGGTCGTTCGGTATCACGCACATCGACATGCCGCTCACGCCGGAGCGCATCTGGACGGCGATTCACTCGCAAAAGCGCCACGAGAAAGCATCGGAGGTGAAGGCACGATGATCCCCGCGCCGTTCGAGTACCACGCGCCGTCCACCGTGAAGGAGGCGATCAGCCTCCTGCAGCAGCACGGCGACGACGCGAAGCTGCTGGCCGGCGGCCACAGCCTGCTGCCGATCATGAAGTTCCGCCTGGCCCAGCCCAAAGTGGTCGTGGACATCGGCCGCATTCCCGGCCTCGATGGGATCGCGGCGAAGGGATCCACGATCACGATCGGCGCGCTCGTGACCCACGACGCCGTCGAGCAGAGCGACGTATTGTTGAGGCAATGCCCGCTGCTGCCGGAAACCGCGGCCGTCATCGGCGACATGCAGGTGCGCAACCGGGGGACCCTCGGCGGGAGCCTCGCGCACGCGGATCCCGCGGCCGATTACCCGGGTGCGATCCTCGCGCTCGACGCCGAGATCGTCGCGACCGGGCCCAAGGGGAACCGCACCATTCCCGCCAAGGACTTTTTCGTCGAGATGCTGACGACGGCGCTCACACCGACCGAGATCATCACCGAGGTCCGCGTGCCGGCGACCGGCAAAGGCACGGGGACCGCGTACATGAAGCATCCGCACCCGGCCAGCGGCTACGCCGTCGTCGGCGTGGCCGTCGTCCTGCAAGTGAGCGGCGGGAAGTGCCAGAAGGCGGCGATCGGCATCAACGGGGTCGCCGGGAAGGCGTACCGCGCCTCCGCCGTCGAGAAGGCGCTGGTCGGCAAGGCGCTCGACGAAAAGACCGTCGCGGCCGCCGCGGCGCATGCGGCCGACGGCGCGGACGTGCAGGCGGACCTCTACGCGTCGAGCGAGTTCCGCGCGCACCTCGCGTCGGTCTACACGAAGCGGGCGATCCTCAAGGCGGCGTCGCGGGCCACGTAGACCGGCCCCGCTTCATCGAACGCCCCCGGACATGGAGCATGCTCGGGCGGTTCTGAACGCGTTCGACTACGACGGGGTGCGCCTCTTGCCCGGCCGCGCGCGGGACCAGGCCACAGGCGCCCGGGACGTCTATTACGCCGTCCCCAACGACGATCTTCTCAAAGGGTTCCGGCGCGCCGCGGGACGGCCGGCGCCGGGACACGATATGCGCGGGTGGTGCTCCGACACCAGCTCGTGCATCTTCGGCCAGTTGCTCAGCGGCATGGCGCGCATGAGCCGGGCGACCGGCGACGCCGCCCTTCGAGACAAAGCCCTCGCGCTGTTTCACGGCTGGAACGAGACGATCGGCCCGGACGGGGACGCCCGCATGCGGCTGTACGATTGGGAGAAGCTCGTCTGCGGGCTGGTCGATCTCTACGCGTACGCGGGCAGCGGCGACGCGCTGACCGCGCTGGAGCGCACGACGGCGTGGGCCGCGAGGACGTTCGACCGGTCACGCCGGCCGGCGGACAATTTCTACTTCCAGGGCGGCGGCCCCAAGAACACGATCGAATGGTACACGCTGCCCGAAAATCTGTACCGCGCGCACCTCGCCAGCGGGAAGCCTGCGTTCAAAGAGTTCGCCGACGTCTGGCTGTACGAGGACTACTGGGCCGGATTCGCCGGCACCGCGGATCCTGCCGGTGTCGTGCCCGTCCACGCGTACAGCCACGTCAATTCGTTCAACAGCGCCGCGATGGCCTACGCCGTCTCGGGCGATCGCCGGTACCTGAACATCTGCACGAACGCGCATGACTTCCTCCGGCGGACCCAATGCTACGCGACCGGCGGCTTTGGGCCCGACGAGCGGCTGATGCCCCCGGACGGGTCGCTCGGACGGTCCCTCGACCTCTACGCGGGCCACGCGGAGATTCCATGTGGGTCGTGGGCGGCGTTCAAGCTGTCGCGCTACCTGCTCGCGTTCACCGGCGAAGCCCGCTTCGGGGATTGGATCGAGACGCTGCTCTACAACGGCATCGGCGCCGCCCTTCCCACGGAGCCGGACGGGAGAACCTTCTACTACGGCGACTACCGGCTCTCCAGCGGCATCAAGCAGTACTACTGGCACGAGTGGCCGTGCTGCTCCGGGACCTACTGGCAAACGGTCGCCGATTACCACAACGTCGTCTACTTTCACGACCCCCGCGGCCTCTACGTCAACCTCTTCGTGCCGTCGGAAGTGACGTGGCAGCAGGGCGGCGAGCGCGTGGTACTCAGACAGGAGACGAACTACCCCGAAGGCGCGTCGAGCGCGCTCTCGCTCGACATGGAGCGCCCGGTCCGGTTCGGACTGGCGTTGAGGGTGCCGGGCTGGTCGCGCGGCCTTCGGGTCGAGATCAACGGGTCGCGAATCGATCTCCGCGCCGAGCTTGGTGAGTGGGCGAGGATCGAACGCGAGTGGACACCGGGAGACCGGGTCACGGTCACGATTCCGATGGGCCTGCGGGTTCTGCCGGTCGACCCGCAGCACCCGAATCGCGTGGCGATCCTGTGGGGGCCCGTCGTCCTCGCGCAGGATGAGGCGTGCTGCCGCCGGCCGCTCGCCCTGAGGCCCGGTGACGACCTGGAACACCGCCTCGTTCAAGAAGGACCGCTGCGATTTCGAATTCTGGACGCCGCCCCGGAGCGCCACACCCGCTTTCTTCAGCCCCTGTACGGCTTTCCGGCGTTCTGGCCGTACTGGGTGTATTTCGATCTGGACGCGCCGCCGCTGTACTGACCCTCCGGCGGCGCGTGTTATAATGAAGGACGCTCAGGAGGGGTGCGAGAGCACGGCCGAATCGGCACGCCTGGAGAGCGTGTAGGCGGGCAACCGCCTCGTGGGTTCAAATCCCACCCCCTCCGCCACATACCGTCTGACCCGAAACCGGGGCAGTGGGGGAGAACATGCGCGACGTGCGCCGCACGATCTTCGACTTTCTCAAAACCCTGGTCGTCGCCTTTGTGCTTGCCCAGTTCGTGATGATCTCGGTCGCGCAGGCGTTCCAGGTCGAGCAGTATTCCATGGAACCGAACCTGCTGCCGCACGACCGCGTGCTCGTCAACAAGTTCATCTACCATTTCCGGACGCCGCGTCCGGGCGAGATCGTCATTCTCAAGCCGCCGATCGACCCCTCCCGCAACTACATCAAGCGCGTGGTCGCCGTCTCGGGGCAGCGCGTCGAGATCCGCGCGGAGCACGTCTACGTCAACGGCCGGAAGCTCCCGGAATCGTACCTCCGCGTCGCGACCACGGGGTCGTACGGCCCGGTCGTGGTGCCGGCGCACCAGGTCTTCGTGCTCGGCGACAACCGGGGCAACAGCGAGGACAGCCGCGCGTTCGGGTTCGTGCCCGACCACAACCTGGTTGGCGAAGCGATCCTGATCTATTGGCCGCCGCAACGCATCCACGTCCTTCACTGACGCGATGACACTCAGAGGGCCGTTCGCCTCCGCGCGGACGGGGCCTCTCACCGGGATTCCCGCTCGGCAAAAGTACGCGGTGGCGCTCTCGTCCGTGGCCGCCGCGGCGCTGCTGACCGTGTTGAAGACCGTCGTCGGCCTCCTCACCGGAAGTCTGGGCATCCTGTCTGAGGCGGCGCATTCCGCGCTCGATCTCGTCGCGGCCGTCATCACCTATACGTCGGTTCGCGTCGCGGACAAGCCGGCGGATCCGGAGCATCCGTTCGGCCACGGCAAGGTCGAGCATCTCTCCGCCTTCGTGCAGACCGGCCTGCTCGCGGTGACGAGCGTCTGGATCGTCGTCGAGGCGCTGCGCCGGTTGTTCCTGAGCGGGTCGCACGTCGCCCCGTCGATCTGGGCGTTCGCCGTGCTGGCGCTCTCCATCCTGATCGACACGTTCCGCTCGCGCGCGCTGTGGCGGGTCGCCGTTCAGTACCGCAGCCAGGCGCTCGAGGCGGACGCGCTCCACTTCTCGACGGACGTCTGGAGCACGAGCGCGGTGGTCTTCGGGCTCGTGCTCGTGTCGATCGGCGCCACCGCCCGTGTGCCGTGGCTCGCGAGCGCCGACCCCCTGGCCGCGCTGATCGTGGCCGGCGTCACCCTCTACGTCGGCACGCGGCTCGGAAACCGGACCGTGGGCGCCCTCATGGACGCGGCGCCCGAAGGCGTGCCCGAGCGCATCGCGGAGGCCGCGGCGGGCGTGCCCGGCGTGCTCGACGTGGAGCGGGTCCGCGTCCGGCAGAGCGGCAACCGGCTCTTCGCCGACCTGCGGCTGGTTCTCGAGAGCGACATTCCGTTCGAGCACGCCCAGTCGGTGGTCGGCCGCGTGGAGGGTGCGATCCACGAGCTCTATCCGGCCGCCGACGTCGTTGCCGACGCGGTGCCGGACGTTCCTTCGCGCCGCGATCTCGTGCAGCGGGTGCGGTCGATCGCCCACCGCGAGAACTTCCAGATCCACGACGTCACGGTGTTCGAGACGCGTGGGCGGGTCAAGGTCGACCTCGACCTGGAGGTGGACCCGAACATCCGGTTCACCGCGGCGCACGACCGCGCGACGGAGCTCGAGCGAGCGATCCGCGGCGACCTTCCCGAGATCGACGAGGTGAACGTCCACATCGAGCCGCTCCCGCGCCGCGTCGAGACCGCACGCGAGGCGACGCGGGTCCGGGCGCAGATGGAGCGGCGCATCCTCGAGATCGCGCGGGATCTGCCGGGCGTCGTGAACTGCCACTCGGTCGAGGTCCATCAGATCGGGCGGGCGCTGCTCGCCACGGTGCACTGCACCCTGCAGCCCGACCTGTCCGTCACGCGCGTCCACGACATCACCGAGGAACTGGAGCTGCGGGTGCGGGAGGAGTCCCGGCAGGGCATCAAGGTCAGCATCCACCCCGAGCCCGCGACCGGCCGCGACAGGCAGTAGAACGACACTTGACGGCGGCCCGCATAACATTTGTGCCGCGGCAGGATGTGACCGCGGTGCGCGGAACGTGAAGGACGCGCCACCGCCCCACAGTTCTCCATCGGGAGCCGCCGGCTTGGCAGAACCGCTCCGCGGAGTCTATCTGGAACAGCTGACGTGGACCGAGGCTGAGCCGCTGTTGCGGGCGGATCCGCTCGTCGTCATCCCCATCGGAGCCGGCGCGAAGGAGCACGGCCCGCATCTCCCGCTCGGCACGGATCACATCATGGCGGACTATCTCGCCCGGCGTCTCGCCGAGCGCGTCGCCGTCGTCGTCATGCCCACCGTGGTCTACGGCTACTTCCCGCACTTCTCGCCGTTCCCGGGAAGCACCCATCTCGAAGCGGCGACCTTTCAGGCGATGATGACCGAGCTCATCCTGTCGATCCACCGCCACGGCCCACGGCGCTTTCTGGTGCTGAACACGGGCGTGTCGACCTACCCCGTGTTGGAGATCGTGGCCCGCGACCTGGACCGCGTGTACCGCCTGCTCGTCGGCGTGACGCGGATCGGCGACCTCGGGGCGCAGCGGACCGCCGGGCTGCTCCAGCAGCCGCGCGGCAGCCACGGCGACGAGCACGAGACCTCGCTGCTGCTCGCGATCGCCCCGGACGTCGTGCGGACCGGAAAACTCGCGCGCGAGATTCCCGATCGCCCCGAGTCACGCGGCGTCTTCGTCCCGCCGATGTATCATCGCGTGCCGGGACCGGGCTATTCCGCGACCGGCGTCTACGGCGACGCGACGCTCGCGACGGCGGACAAGGGCCGTGTGATCGCGGACGCGATGGTGGACGATCTCGTGGCTGCGGCCGAGCGCCTCCGCACGGCTCACACCGCGGCGACGCGAACCGGCATTCCGATGCCCTCGGAGTAGTCAGGCACGGCGGCCAGGCAAGTCATCACCGTTCAGGGGAGGTCAGGGGATGGTACGGTGCGTTGCATGGACACTTACGGCGCTCCTTGTAGTGGCGCTCGGCTTTCCGTCCGCCAGAGCGGCGGCGCAGGCCGGTGCTACGCTGCGGGTCGCCATTCAGGCGGATCCGACGACGCTCGATCCGGCGCTGACCGATGATCCGACCGGGACCGCGCTGCTGCAAGATGTGTACAGCCCGCTTTTGGACCTCGACAGCCGCGGCGGGCTGAAATTGCTGGCCGCCAAGCAGTGGACCGTCTCGCCCGACGGCAAGACGTTCCACTTCACGCTCCGTGACGGCCTCAAGTTCCAGAACGGCAAGCCGGTGACGGCGACGGACGTCAAGTACACGCTGGACCGTCTGGCCAATCCGAAGGTCGACTCGCCGAACGCCGACCTGCTGGTCGCGCCGATCGTCGGGTACGCCGAGGAGCAGGCCGGCAAGGCGCCGGGCCTGAGCGGCGTCAAGGTGGTTGACGCGTCGCATGTCGACATCACCGTGGATCCCACGCAGGGCGACATCCTCGTGCGGCTCGCCCACGTCGCCACCGGCATCGTCTCACGGGAGTCGGTGGAGCAGGGCGGGGAGAACTGGGGGACCACGCACGCGAACGGGACGGGGCCCTACACGATCGCGCAGTGGTCGCTGCGGAATCAGATCGTCCTGGCCGCCAACCCCGGGTACTTCGAGGGCGCGCCGAAGATCCAGCGGGTCGTGCTGCAGATCGTGCCCGATCCCACGACCGACGTGGCGAAGTACGAAGCCGGGGAACTCGACATCACCCAGGTGCCCGGCACTGACTACACTCGGCTGAAGCGCGATGCGACCCTCAGCCGTGAAGTGGTCGAGTACGACCGGGCGGCCACGGTTTTCCTCGCCCTGAACCAATCCGCGTACGCGCCGTTCAAGGACATCCGCGTGCGCCGGGCGATCGCGTACGCCATCAACCGGCCGGTCCTCGTGCGCGCGATCTTCGCCGGGCTGTTCACGCCGGCGACCGGCATCCTCCCGCCTCAGTTGCCCGGCTATCATCCGCTGCCGCCGATCGCCTATGACCCGGCGAAGGCGCGGGCCACACTCGCCGAGGCGGGGTACCCGCAGGGCCGGGGTCTCCCGCCGCTCGTGCTAGGACCGAACCCCCGCGGATACGGCCCGTCGCAGGCGGCCCAGGCGGTCGCGGCGATGATCCATCAGAATCTCGGTATCGAGACCCGGGTCCAGCTGACCGACATCGCCAAGTGGCGCGCCGACCTAAAAACCCGCACCGTGTTCTCGGCCCTTACGGGCTGGACGGCGGACATCGCCGACCCCAACGACTACCTGTACGCGCTGTTCGTCTCGAATGCGCCCTTCATCCGCTTCTCCGGCTACAACAACCCCGCCTATGACAAGATGGTCGCCGCGGCGAACCGCCAGCCCACGCGCGCCGGGATGCTGCGGAAGATGGGTGACATCGAGAAGTTTCTGATCGTGGACGACGTTGGCGTCGTCCCGATCTATTACGTCCGGGAGGCGATTCTCCTCAAGCCCTATGTTCACAACCTGACCTTTACCCCGTACGGGCTCGGGTTCTTAGAGCACCTCAACACGGCGGCGATCGTCAAGTAGGCCGGCCGCGAAGGATGGGGGAGCCGGAGCGGACGGCATTCGCGCTCAGTCTGCCGAACCGGGCGGTCGTCCTTGGGTTTCTCACGGTGGACCAGCTGCTCGGGGCCGCGGAGGCCGCCGACGCCTCGGGGCAGTTTGCCGCCCTGAGCGTCGGCGACAATCTCCTCGAGAAGCCGCGCGTCGAGGTCATCGCACTGCTCGGCGCGCTCGCGGCGCGGACGTCGGCGCTCCGGCTCAACGTGGGCTGCCTTTCCACGCTCGTGCTGCGCGATCCGATCTTGTTCGCGATCCAGTGGGCCAGCCTGGATGTCATCAGCAAGGGGCGCATGGAATTGTCGGCGTGCATCGGCGGCGGCGACGAGCGCGAGATGCGCCCCTACGGTATTCGCCGCGGCGAGCGCGTGGCGCGGCTGCTCGAGGCGGTCGAGGTGGTGCGCCGGCTCTGGCGCGAGGATCACGTCACGGTGGCCGGGCGCTACCACCGGTTCGAGGACGTGACGGCGCTTCCCAAGCCGCTGCAGACGCCCCCGCCGATCTATCTCGCCAACGCGCCCGATCCCGATGCCGATCCGGAGCTCCGCGACCGGATGCTGCTCCGCGCGCTGCGCCACTTCGACGGCTGGCACCCGACCGGCCTCACCCCCGACCAGTTCCGCGCGCTTCAGGAGCGGCTCGTCGAGCTCGCGAAGCGGGAGGGGAAGGATCTCGCGGACTTTTCGGTCGCGTGCGGCAGCCTCGTCAACATCCAGCCGGACCCCGCGAAGGCCCGGCAGGAGGCCGAAGACTACGTGCGCCGGTACTGGCCCGACACGTACGGGCCCCGCAGCTTCGACCGGCTCGTATTCGGGCCGCCGCGGAAGGTGGCGGAGGGGATCCTCCGCTACTGGGACGCGGGCGCCCGGCGCATCTCCGTGCGGTTGGGCGCCTTCAATTACGACGTGCAGATCCCGCTGCTGCTGAATGAGGTGATGCCCGCGGTCTGGGAGGGCGTCGCCGCGCGCAGCCGCTAGGCCAGATCACCGCCCCCGCGACCGCGGGTCCAGCGCCTCCGCGATGCCCTCGCCCGCGGAGGTGAGCGCGAGGATCGCGAGCGACAGCACGACGCTCGGAATCAACGCCAGGTACGGCTCGCTCCGCAGCCTCGGCAGGCCCTCCGCGATCATCACCCCCCAGGACGGCATGGGCGGCTGAATGCCGATCCCCAAAAACGACAACGTCGCCTCGGAGAGAATCACCGGGCCGATGTCGAGCGACGCGCGGACGAGCGCGACGGTGAGCACGTTGATCAGGACGTGCCGCACCACGATCCGGCGGTCGGTCGCCCCGAGCGCGCGCGCCGCGTCGATGAACTCCTGGCCGCGCAGCGAGAGCGCTTCCGCCCGCACCTGACGCGCCATGCCGGCCCAACCCACGATCGACAGCGCGATGATGATGTTGATGAGACTCGGCCCGAGCACCCCGGTGATGAGGATCAGGAACAGGATCGGCGGGAAGGCGAGAAAGACGTCGGTGACGCGCATCAGCACGCTGTCGGCGGTGCCGCCAAGGTATCCCGCGAGCATCCCGCCGGTGGTGCCGATGACCGTGTGCGCGAGGACGGCTGTGCCGCTGATCGCAAACGAGATCCGGCCCCCGTAGGCCACCCGCGTCAGCAGGTCGCGTCCGAACTGATCGGTCCCAAACCAGTGCGCCGCGGTGGGGCCTTCGAGCGTTCGCGAGAGGTCCTGGACGTCGTAGGGGACGGGGGTGGTATACGGCACGACGATCGCCGCGGCGAGGAGCAGCGCCACCGTGGCGAGGGCGGCGAGCGTCGCGCGGTCTTTGCGGAGGGCGCGCAGGCCGCTCATGTGTAGCGAATGCGGGGATCGAGCGCGGCGTAGGCGAGGTCCATCGCGAGGTTGAGCAGCAGGAACAGCGCCGTGTACAGCAGCACGACCGCCTGAATCACCGGGTAGTCGCGCTGGAACACGGCGGTGACCGTCGCGCGGCCCATACCGGGGATGCCGAAAATGATCTCGGTGACGAAGGCGCCGGTGAACGCCAGGCTGAGGGCGAGTCCCACGGTCGTCGTGATGGTGATGGCGGCGTTGCGCAGCGCGTGGCGGACCGTGACGGCCGCCACGGGGAGGCCCTTCGCGCGCGCCGTGCGGATGTAATCTTGTCCGAGCGCCTGCAGCACGCCGAGCCGCGTGATGCGGGTGATGTACGCCATCGGCCGCAGCATCAAGACCACGACCGGCAGCACGAGGTGGGCCGGCGTGCCCCACCCCGACACCGGCAGCCAGCGCAGGCGCAGCGAGAAGAGCAGCACGAGGCCGATCGCCACCACAAAGAACGGCACCGCCACGCCCAGCAGCGTGAGCAGCCGGACGCCCTGATCGAGCGCGGACCCGCGGCGGAGGGCCGCCGCGAGGCCGAGCGGGATGCCCGCGAGGACCGCCAGCAGCAGCGCGAGGACTCCGAGGCCGAGGCTCACCGGCAGCGCCGCCCCGATCATGGCGCTCACACGGACGCCGCGATACACGTAGGAGGTCCCGAAGTCCAGCCGCGCCAGGCTCCCGAGATATCTCACGTATTGCACCGGCAGCGGCTGATCGAGGCCGAGCTGCGCCCGCGCGCGGGCCTCCACGACGGGATTGCTGATGTCGCCGAAGAGGATCTGCACGGGATCGCCCGGCGCGAGGCGCCCGACGACGAAGACCACCAGGGTGACGCCGATGACGATCGGAAGCATCCCGGCGACGCGGTACACGAGATAGCGCGCCATCGGGTCTCTTGTGACTACGCCTCCGTCGGGTCGTCGGCAGGGGGCGCGGTGGCGGCCGTCTCCCGGAGCACGCGCCGCAGGGGCTTGCCGATGAGCGTCTTCGGGATTTCGTCCACGATCTCGATGCGCCGCGGCAGCTTGTAGGACGGCAGCCGCTCCCGCAGCCAGTCCCGCACCTGCCGCCGTATCGACACGGTGTCGCCCGCAGCGGGCGTCCGCAGCGTGACGTAGGCCACGATCGTCTGCCCCCGGATCGGGTGCGGCACACCGATCACCGCCGCATCGCGGACCAACGGGTGTTCCAGCAGCAGGTCCTCGATCTCCCGCGGGTAGACCTTGAGGCCGCCGACCTCGATCATGTCCTTCTTGCGATCCTCGATGAACAGGAACCCGTCGGCGTCGGTGCGCGCCACGTCGCCGGTGTAGAGCCAGCCGTCGCGCAGGGAGGTGGCCGTGTCGGCGGGCGCGTTCCAGAACCCCTTCATGACCTGGGGCCCGCGCACGATGAGTTCCCCGGCCTCACCCGCCGGCAGATCGCGCGTGCCGCTCTCGAGATCGACGATCCGAATGTCGGTGCCGGGGACCGGGATCCCGATGCTGCCGGGTTTGCGCACACCGCCCTCCCAGATCGGGTTCGCCGCGACGAGCGGCCCCGCTTCGGTGAGACCGTACCCCTCGGCCACGCGTCCGCCGGTCAGTTCTTCAAATCGCCGCGCCACCTCCGGCGGCAGCCCCGCGGCGCCGGACAGGCAGTACTTGATCGAATGGAGGTCGTGGCGCGCGACGTCTTTGAGCTGGTTGATCGCCGCGTACATCGCCGGCACGCCGGGGAAGACCGTCGGACGCCACCGCGGCACCTGTTCCGCCACGAGGCGCGCCTCGAACATGCGCATCAGCACCATCAACTGCGTCGCGGCGAGCCGGATGCCGGCGTTGAGCACGAGCAGTCCGTACACGTGGAAGAGCGGGATCACGACGAGGAAGCACTCCTCGCCTTCCCGCAGCCCCCGGAACCAGGCGAGTCCCTGCGCCGCGTTCACGGCGAGATTGCGGTGCGTCAGCATCGCGCCGCGGGGCCGTCCGGTGGTGCCGCCGGTGTACTGGAGCACGGCGAGGTCGTCGGGTCCGGCCCCGTCCGCGTCGGGGAGGCCGCGCCCGCGCTGCATGCGGCCCCACGGCACGAGGCCGGCACCGCGCGGCATCGTGTCGCCCTCCCGCCGTTCTCTCGCCACGCGATAGAGCACGCGCCACAGCGGCGGAAAGTAGTCGGACACCTTGGTCAGGATCACGTGCTCGAGTGCCGTCTGCCCGCGCACCGCCGCGATATGCGGATACAGCCGCGTGAGGGTGACGACGGCCTTCGCCTGCGAGTCCCGCAGGAGAAACGCGAGATCCTCGCCGCGGTACAGCGGGTTGATCTGCACCACGGTGACCCCCGCCTTGAACGCGCCGTAGAGCGCGATGGGGTACTGCGGCAGGTTGGCCAGCGCGATCGCGAGGCGGTCGCCTCGCCGGAGGCCAATCGCGCGCAGGGCACCGGCGAACCGGTCGCTCGCGCGGTCCAGCGCGCGATACGAGAGCGTCGAGTAGAAGCCGGGGCCGCTCAGAATGACGGCGGCCCGGTGGGGATGGCGCGCCGCGCTCGCACGGAGAAACGCGTGCAGTGGAGCATCGGGGAGGGCGATGTCGTGGAGGACGTCATCGGCGTAGAATCGATGCCAGGGCCGTTGCTCCAAGTATCCACCTCCGACCTCCAAGGTTGCACGCGGCGATGAGAGGCCCCTGCGCTCGGGCCGGGCCGGAGGACCCGGTCGCCCACGGACGGAAGGAACGGACACGATGATCGCACAGGCCGCCGCCCGACGGGGTGACGCGCGCCCGGCGCCGCTCGTGCTCGGCATGGTGCTGTTCATCGCTTCGGAGACGATGTTCTTCGGGGCGCTGTTCGGGGCGTACTTCACCCTCCGGAGCGAGGCGGCCGCGTGGCCCCCGGCCGGCGTGCACCTCGACCTCGCCGAGATGGCGCTCGCCACGGCGATCCTGCTCGCGTCGAGCGTGCCCGCGCATCTGGCCGCCCACGCGCTGCGGGCGGGACACCCCGGCGCGGCGGTCCGCCGTCTCGCGCTCACCGCCGTGATGGGCCTCGCGTTCCTCGGGCTCAAGCTGCACGACTGGCTGACCGCGGGCTTTACCGTCGCTTCGCACGCCTACGGCACGATCTTCTTCACCCTGACGGGGTTTCACGCGCTCCACATGGTCGTCGGCATCCTCCTGCTGCTCGGGCTCGCCGCGAAAGTCGCGGGCGGCGCGTATGCCGTCGAGCCGGCCCGTGGCGCGTCCCGTCGGCCGGGCGGGAGGTCGCGGGCGCTCGCCCCCGGCAGCGGCGGCCCGGATGCCGTCGTCTACTACTGGCATTTCGTCGACGCTGTGTGGATCGCCGTGTTTTCCACCATCTGGCTGATCCGATGACGTCCCTCCGCCTCACGGCCGTCGCGGTCACGCTTATGGTGGCGGCGGCGACCGTGCTGGGCGTGCGGCAGCGCCCGGCTGCGCCGGCCATTGCGCCGTCGACCTCGCCGAACGGCGAACTCCGCCGCGGCGCGGATCTCTATGCGCTCCACTGCGCGTCGTGTCACGGTACGGCGGGACAGGGCACCGACGACGGCGTGCCGCTCCTCGGCGCCGGCGCGGCCGCGGTGGATTTCATGCTGTCCACCGGCCGGATGCCGCTGGCCGACCCCCGGCAGCCCATGGTGCGGCACCGGTTGGGGTGGTCGCGCCGCGACATCGACGCGATTGTGGCGTTCGTCGTGTCGGTCGCGCCGGGTGGGCCGCCGATCCCGGCCGTGCATCCCGAGGGCGGCGATCTCGCGCGCGGGCAGCAAATCTTCGCCGCGAACTGCGCGCCGTGCCACGGCACGGCCGGGCAGGGCGCTGCCATCGGCGAGGGCGCCGACGCGCCCGATCTTCATGAAGCGAGCCCCGTGGAGATCGCGGAGGCGGTGCGCATCGGGCCCGACCCGATGCCGGCGTTCGACGCGGGCATCATCGGCCAGCACGATCTGGATTCCCTGGTCCGCTACGTCGTATTTCTGAGAATGCCCCCCGATCCCGGGGGGTTCAGCCTCGGGCATCTCGGTCCGGTGGCCGAAGGGTTCATCGCCTGGATCGTCGGGTTCGCCGGCCTCTTCGTGATCATCCGGCTGATCGGGACGACGACGTGATGCGCCCCGTCGAGCGGCCGATCGCCGCGATGTTGCTCCTGTCGATCGGCGCGAGCCTCGCCCTCGCCGCCGTGTACGCCGCCGGCGGCCAGCCGCAGCTGGAAGGCGTCCTGCTCGCCGTGTCGCTCGGCATGCTCGGCGCCGCGGTGATCACCTGGGCCCTGCGGCTCCTTCCACAAGAAGAAGTGACCGACGTGCGGGAGCCCGAGCCGTCCTCGCCGGCGGTGCGCGCCGCGGCGACCGCGGCGCTCGAGCGGGGCGAGGAGCAGCTGACCGGCCGCCGGACGCTCGGGCGGCTGCTCCTCGGCGCGCTCGCGGGGCTCGCGCTCGTCGCGTTGTTTCCGATCCGCTCGCTCGGTCCGCGGCCGGGCCGTTCGATGTTTCACACGGAGTGGCAGCCCGGGACCTATGTCGTCGACGGCAGCGGCCGCCGCGTGCGGGACGGCGAACTCGCCGTCGACTCCGTGATCACCGTCTTCCCGGAGGGGTACGGCGGGTCGCCCGTGTCGCTCGCGCTGCTGATTCGGATCGATCCGGCCGCGCTCCGCCTGCCGGCCGGGCGCGAGACCTGGGCCCCGAAGGGCCACGTCGCCTTCTCGAAGATCTGCACGCACGCGGGCTGTCCCGTCGGCCTGTACCGCGCCGCGGCCCACCAGTTGTTGTGCCCGTGCCACCAGTCCACGTTCGACGTGGTGCGCGGCGCCGCGCCGATCTTCGGCCCCACGACCCGGGCGCTGCCGCAGCTGCCCCTGCGGATCGACGCGGAGGGCTACCTCCGCGCGACCGGCGATTTCTCCGCGCCGGTCGGCCCGGGTTTCTGGGAGCTGTCCCGCGGGACTAACCGGCGTGATGCGCCGGCGTCGTCATGATCCGCCGGCTGGTGCTGTGGCTCGACGACCGCCTCGGGGCCGCGTCGTTCGCCCGCAAGGCGCTGCGCAAGGCGTTCCCCGACCACTGGGCGTTCATGCTGGGCGAGGTCGCGCTGTACGCCTACCTCGCGCTCGTGGTGACGGGCGTGTTCCTGACCTTCTTCTTCACGGCGTCGGGCGAGGACGTCGTCTATCAAGGCTCCTACGCGCCGCTGCGCGGCGAGCGGATGTCGGCGGCCTACGCGAGCGTGCTGCGGTTGTCGTTCGACGTCCGCTCCGGGCTCGTGATGCGGCAGATCCACCACTGGGCCGCGCTGGTCTTCGTCGCCGCGATCGTCGCGCACGCGCTGCGGGTCTTTTTCACCGGCGCGTTCCGCCGCCCGCGGGAGATCAACTGGCTGATCGGCACGGGCCTGCTGCTGCTCGCGATGGCCGCGGGCTTCACCGGCTACTCGCTGCCGGACGACCTGCTGTCGGGCACCGGCATCCGGATCGCGTACTCGGTGCTGCTCTCGATTCCGGTCGTCGGGACGTGGGCGGCGTTTCTGTTCTTCGGCGGAGAATTTCCGGCCCCGATCACGATCGGCCGGCTGCTCGCGCTGCACATCATGCTGATCCAAGCTTTCATCCTCGGCGCCCTCGGCCTGCACCTCGCGATCATCTGGCATCAGAAGCACACCCAGTTCCGCGCCCCGGGCCGGACCGAGGACACCGTCGTCGGATCGCCGCTCTGGCCGAGCTACGCGATGAAGTCGGCGGGGCTCGGGCTGGCCGTCTTCGCGGTGCTGGCGGCGCTGGGCGGGCTCTTCCAGATCAACCCCGTGTGGCTCTACGGACCGTACGACCCGACCACGGTCAGCTCGCCCGCGCAGCCGGACTGGTACATCGGATGGCTCGAGGGCGCGCTGCGCCTCATGCCCAATTGGGAGCTTCGCGGGTTCGGGCACACGATTCCGGAGCCGTTTTTCCCGGGCGTGCTGCTGCCCGGACTGCTCATCACGACGTACGCGCTGTGGCCGTTCATCGAGCAGCGGGTGACCGGCGACCGCCAGGTGCACCACTTCCTCGACCGCGGCCGCGACGCTCCGGGGCGCAGCGCCGTCGGCGTGGCCGGGCTTGCCTTCATGGTGCTCCTGACGCTCGCGGGCAGCAACGACATCATGGCGCGGTTCTTCGGCGTGCCTGTGGAGACCGTTACCGTGGTGCTGCGCGGCGTCGTCTTGATCGTTCCGGCCGTCGCGGGGTGGGTGACGTACATCGTCTGCCGGGAGCTCAAGGCGGCCGAGGCCCGCCCGGCCCCGGCTTGGCATGCGCTGCGCCGCGGGCCCGGCGGCGGATACGTCGCGGAGGATGAGGAGCGGTGAGCGCCGCGGCGCCGTTCGTGCTCTCCGCCTGCACCCTCGCCCTGTACGGCGCCGGCCTCGGCCGGTACAACCGCCGGCACACGTCGCGGCCGTTCCCGCGGTTCCGCGCCGCTGCGTTCGCGCTTGGGGCGGCGGCCGTCGCGGTCGCGCTCGGTCCGCCGCTCGACGGGCTCTCTGCGTGGTTCCTGAGCGCGCATATGACCCAGCATCTGCTCCTGATGATGGTCGCCGCCCCGCTGCTGCTGATCGGCACGCCGCTTCGGATCGCGCGGCAGAGCGGGGTGCGCGCGCTCGAAGATGGCGCGGCGTTCCTCGCGCACAGCCGCGTCATCGGTGCGCTCACCTGGCCGCCGGCGGCGTGGGCGCTGTACGCCGCGGTGCTGGCCGGCTCCCACTTCTCGCCGCTCTATGAGGCGGCGCTCGAGCATCCCGTGGTGCACGTCCTCGAGCACGCCCTCTACCTGGCGGCGGCGCTCCTGTTTTGGTATCCGGTCGTGGGGCTCGAGCCGTCGCGGTGGCGGCTCGGGTACGGACTGCGCCTCTTCTACGTGGCGTCCGCGCTGCCGGTGCAGTCACTGGTCGGGCTGGCGATTTTCTCGTCGCGGCACCCGCTCTATCCACACTACGCGATGACGGCGGCGGTGCGGGGGACGCCGGTGCTGGCGGACCAGCAGGCCGGCGGCGTGATCATGTGGCTCGGCGGCGGGCTCCCGGTCGTCGCCGCGATGCTGCTCATCGCCGCGGCGTGGGCCGCGGAGGACCGGCGACTCGCCGATCACCTCGATCGCGTCGCGCGGTCGTCGCGCACCAGCCCCACGAGCGCCAGCGTCACGCCCCCGGCGCCGAGCAGGGCCAGCCACCAGCCGTAGATCAGCCCGGTGAGACCCACCGCGCAGCCGAGGGCCAGGACCACCGGCCACGCGCTGTGCGATGCGAACACGCCGACCGGCTCGCCCGCCGCGTCGGCCGGGCTGATGCCGCTTCGGTCCGCCGGAACCGGTGGTTGCCGGCGAACGGCCGCGAGGTAGGCCGCGGCCATCGCGAGGCCCGCCGCCATGGCCAGGAGCATCAGGGTGCCCGCGCTCTCGTAGCTGACGAACCAGTAGATCGCACCGACCGCCAGGGCAAACACGGCGGATCCGAGCAGCACGCTCTGCGTGGTGTTCACGAGGCCGCCCCCGGATGGTGCAGGTCAAACACGGGGCGCTCGGACCGGATCGGCGGAATCGTCTCGAAGTTGAACTCCGGCGGCGGTGAGGTTGTGGCCCACTCGAGCGTGTAGCCGCCCCACGGGTCGGGCCCGGCCGGGACCGGCAGCCGCAGCGACACCCAGAGGTTCCAGAGAAAGACGAGCACGCCCGCGGCGAGCACGGCCGACCCCAGGCTCGCGATGAGGTTCGCGGTGCCCCAGCCCGGCAGCGCGGGGTACGTGACGACGCGCCGCTGCATGCCCCACAGACCGAGCATGTGCATCGGCCAGAACGTCGCGTTGAACCCCACGAACATCAGCCAGAATTGGAGCCGGCCCCAGCCGTCGCGCAGCATCACGCCGGTGATCTTGGGGAACCAGTAGTAGACGGCCGCGAACAGCGCGAACAGGCTGCCGCCGCCGAGCACGTAGTGCATGTGCGCGACGATGAAATACGTGTCCTCCGCCCAGAAGTCGATCGGCGGCGACGCGATCATGACGCCGGTCACGCCGCCGATGAGGAAGTTCAGTAGAAAGCCGACGGCAAAAAGCATCGCCGTGGGGAAGACGATCGCGCCGCCCCACATCGTGCCGATCCAGTTGACGTACTTGATGCCGGTCGGGACCGCGATCAGCAGCGACATCGCGGAGAAGAACGGGTTCACGACGGCCCCGGTCGTGAACATGTGGTGCGCCCACACGGTCATCGACAGGCCGGCGATCGCGAGCGTCGTCAGGACGAACGCGGTGTACCCGAACACCGGCTTGCGCGAGAAGACCGGGATGATCTCCGTGATCATGCCGAAGTACGGCAGGACCATCACGTACACTTCAGGGTGGCCGAAGAACCAAAAGAGATGCTGGTAGACGACGGCGCTCCCTCCCTGCGACGGATCGAAGGCGTGGCCGCCGAGACGGCGGTCGATCAAGAGCATCGCGAGCGTCGCGGCGAGCGGCGGAAACGCCATCAGGATGATCAGCGACGTCACGACCATGTCCCAGCAGAAGACCGGAATCCGCCACATGATCATACCCGGCGCCCGGTAGAGCAGAGTCGTGGCGATGAGATTGATCGCGGTCATGATGGACGACGCGCTCACCATGAGCAGCCCGACGATCCAGAGGTCCATCCCCGAGCCGGGGCTGCCGGTCGTCGAGAGCGGCGCGTAGGCGACCCACCCCGCGGCGGCGGCGCCGTCCCGGGTGAGCAGGCCGCTCATGAGGACGAGGCCGCCGAGGAGGAACAGCCAGTAGGACAGGGCGTTGAGGCGCGGGTAGGCCATGTCGGGCGCGCCGATCTGCAGCGGCAGGATGTAGTTGGCGAGTCCGAGCCCGAACGGCGCGATGACGAGGAAGATCATCCCGGTGCCGTGCAGCGTGAACAGTTCGGCGTAGGTCTGCCGCTCGACGATGGGGTGGTTCGGTACTGTGAGGTCGGCGCGGATCAGGAGCGCCATGACGCCGGCCACCACGAAAAACCCGAGCGTCGTCGCCATGTACAGCACGCCGATCTGCTTGTGATTGGTCGTGGTGAGCCAGCCGAGCAGGCCGAGGCGTGGGCCGGGCGCGGCGAGGGTGGCCGCGGTGCTCATGGGCTCCCCGCGCCGGAGGCTGCGGGGCCTTGCGGTTGGCCGGCGGTCCGGCGCTCGCGCAGCCACTGGTCGTAAGCCTGGGGCGTCACGGCCGAGACGGTGAAGTTCATGGCGGCGTGGTCCAGCCCGCAGAACTCAGCGCACTCACCGCGGTAGACGCCCGGCCTGGTCACGACCAGATCGAAAGCGCTGACGAGGCCGGAAATCGCGTCGCGCTTGAATAGGAACGCCGGGACGAAGAACGCGTGGTCGACGTCGGCCGACGTGATGTCGATGTGGACCGGCCGGCCCACGGGCACGACGAGGACCGGCGGGTGGTCGGGGGTGCCGGTGACGGTGGGCCCGCCGCCGGCGTACTCGAACCGCCACGACCAGTCGAAGCCGGTCACCCGCACGGTCGCCGCCGGCCGCCGATCCAGGCGTTCGATGCGCACCTCGGACGCGTACGACAGCGCGAACAGCCCCGCGACGATCAGGACCGCCAGGGCGGTGCAGACGGTCTCCACGACGGTGTGATGGCGGAATTGCGGGGGCAGCCCGTCGCCGCGCCGGCGGTACCGGAGGATGCACCAGAAGATCAGGACGTAGACGACGCCGGCGACCCCGATCGCCGCGAGGAGAAAGACGTTCCAGACGTGCTGGATATCCGCGGCCTGAAGGGTCGCCTCGCCCGGCATGGCACCCGTACATTCCGCCGCCGCCCCGGACATTCCCCTGCGGCCAGCCACTGTTGAAATCAAGGCCGGGAACTTCGGCGCCCCGTCGTCCGATCACCAAAAGTGGGTACTAATGGAATGTGAGAATCATCGGGGGAGGCACGGATGTGGGCACTCATCTACTTCGTGGTATCACCGCACTCCGCTATTATTGGCTCCTGCCGGCCGTGTTTCTCGCGGCCATCGCCGGGGTCATGATGCATTCCGCCGCGGCGCAGTCGCCCTACGAGTGCGCCACCTGGTCGGCCTGGATCGACCGCATGCCGGGTCCCGGTGCCATTCCCACGCTCCACGTGCAGGGCCAGTGCACGTTTCGCGTCGTGGGGTACAGCGTGGCGCTGAAGCCGCACCTTCCGCAGGGCGCCGACCCGGACGTGTTCCTCATGGATCTTGCGGTCCACGCGCCCGCCGGGTCTGCGGTGCCGGGCGTCGGGAACGCGGGCGTGTCCTACGCGACCAGCGTCACCACGAAATACCGTACGGTGCTGCTGCTGCCCGATCGGATCGCCGTCCCCGTCCGCGAGGCCTACTGAGGCTACAGCCGCCACAGCATGGGCTAAATGTTCGGCACTGAGGCGGCGTCCACGCCGGGGGCGGCCGCATGCGGCGCCGCGCGATGCTCGGTCACGAGCACCGCGATGCCCGTGATCGCGAGTGCCGCGGTAAGCAGCCAGAAGACCCGCGCGTAGCCGCCGAGCCACGCATACAGGAGCGTCGACCCGACGGGGCCGAGCGCGCGGGCCAGGTTTCCAGGGATCGCCATTGCGCCGGAGATACTGGCATAGTGGCGCCGTCCCCAGATGTCGGCGACCGCCGTCGCCTGCGCGAGCGTGAACATCCCGGCGGCGGCGCCGAACAGCAGGATCATGGGCGCCAGGCCCGCGCCGAGGGCCCCAGCGGCCAGTAGCGCCATCGCCGCGGCCTCCGCGAAGAACAGCGATCCGGTCACCCAGGCCGCGCCGAGCCATGCCGTGATGGGTACGAACAGGAGGCGGCCCGGCACCTGCATCCCGCCGATCCAGCCCACGATCGACGCGGCAAGTCTCGTGGAATAGCCGTGCTGTCCAAGATACGGAATCATGTGGATGTTCAGCGACACGACCGTGAAGCTTGCGAACGCGAACGCAAGCGCGAGCACCCAGAAAACACTGTGCCGGAGCGCCATACTGAGAGTAGCATCCGTGGAGACGTGTCCGCCGGCGTCGGCGCTGTGCCCGAGGCCGTCCGGCGCGCGCAGAATGAGCGCGTGGGCCGGAATCGTGACGGCGCCGAGGAAGATCGCTAGGACCGTCAGGGCCGCCCGCCAGCCGAGCCAGGCGAGCAGCCACGCGGCGACCGGCATGAAGATCGTGCTGGCGAAGCCGGCGGCGAGGGTCACCGTGAGCAGCGCCCGCTCGCGCCGGTGCGGAAACCACTGCACAACCGCGGCGAACGCGGGCTGGTACAAGATCATCGCCATCGCCACGCCCATCGCCGCCCACACGGCGTACAGCGCGCCGATTGACTGGACGCGCGACCACGCGATGACCAGGAGGAACGCGAGGCACGAGCCCGCCGTCATCAGCGCGCGGGCGCCGTGCCGGTCGATCCACCGGCCGACGGGCAGCGCGGCGAGGGCGGAAATCGCGAGCGCAAGCGACAGCGCGCCGGTGACGGCCACGCGGGAGACGGCGAGATCCCGCTCCATCGCCTGGAGGAAGACCGGAAAGCCGTAGTAGACGATGCCCCACGACACCGTCTCGGTCACGCACAGCGTCGCGACCACGATCCATCCGTACTCGAGGCGCTTCATCGACGACTTCACTACTGGACGGACCCGGGGCGTACCTCCGGAGGTTCTTGATCTGCCGCACGCTAAGATGTCAGCGTCCGCGGCATCGGGACGCGGTCGCTGGGCGCAGCAGACGATGGGGCGGTGGACCGATGACGGACCGGTGCATCGTGGCGTTGGGCGGGGGCGGGTTCAGCATGGAGCCGGACAATCCCCGGCTGGACCGCTACATCCTATCGATCGCGCGGCGCTCCCCGCCAAGGGTCTGCTTCGTCCCGACGGCGAGCGGCGATTCAGACAACTACATCGTTCGCTTCTACGAGGCCTACACCGTCGACCGCTGCGTGCCGTCGCACCTGCGGCTGTTCCACCGCAAGGTTCAGGAGCTGCGAGAGTTCCTTCTGAATCAGGATGTCGTGTACGTGGGAGGCGGCGCCACGGTGTACCTGCTTGCGACCTGGCGGCTTGCGGGTCTCGACGCGATTTTCCGCGAGGTCTGGGAGCGCGGCGTCGTCCTCGCCGGCGTGAGCGCCGGCGCCTTGTGCTGGTTTGAGGCGGGGTTGACGGATACATTTGGCCGGCCGCTGCGGGCGATGCGGGACGGCCTCGGCTTTCTCGCGGGCAGTTTTTGCCCGCACTACGACGGGGAGAAGGATCGCCGGGACGCCTTCCACCGTGCCGTAGCCGAGGGCGCGGTTCCGCCCGGGATCGCCGCGGACGACGGCGTGGCGGCCGTGTACCGCGGCACGGAGCTGGCCGAGATCGTCTCATCGCGACCCGCGGCCCGGGCCTGGCGGGTCGAGCGGACGACCGACGGCGCGCGCGAGACCGAGATCATCCCGCGTTACCTCGAGTGACACATGCCTGACACCTTATCCCAGACGCTGCGTGACTGGCAGACCTTTTACTTCCTGGTTGGCGGGGCGGCCGCCGGGCTCGTGGGCTTGACGTTTGTGGCGATCACGGTGGGGTCGGGGACGATCACGAAGCAAAACGTCTCCGGCCTCCGGACGTTCGTCAACCCATCGCTCATCCATTTCATTTACGTGCTGGTCACCGCCGCGGTCGTCGTGATGCCCGGTATCACGCGGATGCAGCTCGGGATTCTTCTGATGCTCGCGGGCCTCGTCAGCGCCGGGCGCATCATCAGCACGGTGCCGTTCATCTGGCATCAATATCGGCGGCACGTCGTGGACCTGCACGATTGGGCGTGGTACTTCCTCGCGCCGTTGGTCAGTTATCTCCTGTATGCGGGCACCGGCGCCGGGCTGCTCCGCGGGAACGGTCAGGCGCTCACCGTATTGGCGTGGGCGTCGATCCTGCTCCTCATCGCGGGCATCCGCAACACCTGGGACATGGTCTTGTGGTTCATGATCCTGAAGGACGATCCATCCAAGCAGTGAGATATCGTGACGGCTGAAGACGTTAAAGCTGCGTACAATGCGTGGGCGGCAGAGGTGAGGACACGTGGCTGAGGTTCGGTTGGTAAAGTTTCAGATCAAGCCGGATGGCCGGAAGAAGTGGCTTGCCTGGAGTGAAGAATTGAAACGGCGCTCGGAGGAGGTCTTCGAGACTTTGCGGGATGAAGGCGTGGTTGTTGAAGCGTGCTTCCTCTCACCAGAAGAAGACGCGGTGTACTACTTCGTCGCGGCGGAGGATCTCGCGCAGGCCGAAAAGACCTGGCGTCGCAGTCCCCACGTCATCGACCGAGAACACATGCAGGCCAAATCCGCGGCCCTGGAGCAGGGCGCGCCGCTGGAGTGTCTCTTCTTTTTCGATAATCGGTGACCCGACGAATTCAGGAGCGCAGGGCATCCATGAAGACTCTCATCCTCGGCGGGACGCGGTTCGTCGGCCGGCACATCGCCGAGGCCGCGCTCGCCCGCGGCCACGACGTGACGCTGTTCAACCGCGGCCAATCGGACCCGGAGCCGGGCATCGATGTCGAACGGCTGCGGGGCAACCGGGACGGCGACCTGACGGCGCTGCGCGGCCGCCGCTGGGATGCGGTCATCGACGTGTCGGGATACGTGCCTCGAATCGTCCGCGCGTCGGTCGAACTGCTCGCCTCCGCAGTGGACCACTTTACGTTCATTTCGACGGCCAGCGTGTACGCCGCGCCGAAGGCCGGGGCCCGCATCGACGAACGGGCGCCGCTCAGGACGATCAAGGACGAGGGGCGGGAAGACTACCAGGATCCGGCCGCGTACGGCGCGTTGAAGGCGCTCTGCGAGCGCATTGTCGAGCGCGCCATGCCGAATCAGGCGTTCGTCCCGCGGCTCAGTTTGGTCGTGGGGCCGCGGGATCCGACGGACCGCTTTACCTATTGGCCTCGCCGTGTCGCCCGGGGCGGGCCCATTCTCGGCTTCGACAGTCCGGATCGGATCGTCCTTCCGTTTATCGACGCCCGGGACCTGGCGTGGTGGATCGTCGCGGGCGTCGAGGCGGGCCTGACCGGGACGTACAACGTCGGCGGCGAGGTGGGTGTGACGATCGGCGAGGTGCTCGAGACCTGCCGGGTGGTCAGTCGCGTGGGGAACGCCGCCTTCGTGTGGGTAAGCGAGGCATTCCTACTCGAACATGGCGTGACGCCGTGGACCGAGGTGCCGCTGTGGGTTCCGCGCGGAAGGGATGATCTTGCCGGCCTCGACTCAACAAAAGCGCTGGCCGAAGGCCTGCGTCTCAGACCGCTCGCGGCGACGATCGCGGACACCCTTGCGTGGGACCGCACCCGGCCGGGAAATGCCGCGCCGTTGGCAGGGTTGCCGGCGGAGCGTGAGACGGAGTTGTTGGAATTGTGGCAGGCCGCGCACGGTCCTCGACAGGGGTAGGGTGAACTGATTCGTTACAATAGAACCGTGGCTGAATCGCGCGCCCTCATTCTCGACTACGGCAACGTCCTGACCTGGCCGCAGTCGCCGGAAATTATCGAAACAATGGCGGCGCGGCTCGGCGTGACCGTCGGCGCGTTCAACGCCGCCTACTGGGAACACCGGCACGGCTACGACGCCGGCGAGTATCCGGCCGTCGACTACTGGCGGCGCGTGCTGCGGTCGCTGGGGCGGCGGTCGGACGAGTCCGGCGAACGGGCGCTCCTCGACTGGCTCAACGAGCGCGACGGCGACTCCTGGATGCGGTATCGGGACGAGGTCTGGGACATCGCGCGGGACGTCCGCGCGCGGCGTGCGCGGACCGCCATGCTCTCGAACATGGGCGCGCAACTCGCCGACCGCATCCGCCGCGACCGCGCGCTCGATCAGTGGTTTGATGTCGTCGTAGTCTCGGCCGAGGTCCGCTGTGTGAAGCCCGATCCGCGAATCTACCGGCTGTGCCTCGAGCAGCTCGACGTCGAGTCCGCGCAGGCGCTCTTCGTCGATGACCGGCCGGACAACGTCACCGCGGCGGCGAAGTTGGGCATGCGCACGGTGCATTTCGCCGGCGCCGATCCGGTCGCAGAGCTCCGGAAGGCCTTGGGTCACATCGGCTAGCACGAGGGGGGCGGCGATGCGGCACGCGCGGATGCTCGAAGGTTCCTGGGTCGCGAGTTTGGTGAGCCGGTAGTGGTGGCGGGGGTGCTGGCGATCCGGGGACTTTTCGAAACGCACCTCACGGTGCGTGACCTCGATCGCTCGATCGTGTTCTACCGCGATGTCGTCGGCCTTGTGCTTGCCCACCGGGTGCCCCAGCGGAACGCAGCGTTTCTCTGGATCGGCGCAGCGGGCCGGGCGATGTTGGGTCTATGGTCGATCGGGACGGCGCCGCTGTCGCAGCGGCTTCATTTCTCCCTCGAGGTGGCGCTGGACGATCTGCTGGCCGCGCCCGCGCGACTGCGGTCGGCGGGGGTCACGCCACGCGACGGCGATGAGCCGGTCGTGATCGGGTGGATGCCGGCCGCGTCGGTCTTCTTCGACGATCCGGACGGGCACACCGTGGAGCTCATCAGCATGCTGCCGCACGAGCCGCGTCCCGACGCTGGATGGATGCCTTACAGCCGCTGGATGGAGACCCGCCGCTGACGCCGGCCCGGCCGGCGCGGTGTTATACTGGGTGCTGGCCGTGCTAGGTGGGGAGCTAGCGGTTCCCTGTACCCGCAACCCGCTCAAGCGGGACTGAATCCCCGCCCGAGGCCTCATCGCTCAGGGTCCGGCCCGCGCACGTGACGAGGAGGATCGGGTCCCGCGCAACGAGATCTTACCAACCCCGCCAGGTCCGGAAGGAAGCAACGGTACGTAAGGCGTTTCGTGTGCCGCGGGGGCACCTGGTCGGAGCCGGCGACGCGGGGACCGCCTGGACGGTGTTGTCGACGGTGGGTGCACGGCCAATTTCGAACATCAAGCGCGATCCGTAATGGCACGCATCGAAGGCGTCGATTCGAGCAAACCCTCGATCCTCGGCTGATCGAGTTGTACTGCGCGATCCCGACGCGTTAGCGCCGCGCGGAGGGGCCCGGCCCGCGCGGCAAGAAGGTAGAGTCATCCACGCCGTACGCAGCCGGGGGGCACCGTGCCGGTCTACCAAGCGAAAGTTCCCTACGATCCTGACGCCCGCCGTCCGTGGCGGACCATGCCGTTTCCGGAATCGGAGTACGAACGGCGCATCGCCGCGGTGCAGGCGCGTCTTCGCGCCGAGCGGCTCGCCGCGCTCGTCGCCTTCTCCAACGGCGCCGACCCCGGTCACGCGCGCTACCTCGTGAATTTCGAGCCCAGCGCGGGCGATACGATGGTGGTCATCCCGGCCGCCGGGCCTCCGATGCTGACCACAAACTGGCTCATGCACGGGGAGCCGATGCACACCTCCATCTGGACGACCTGGCTCGCCGACGTCCGTCCCGCCGAGCGAGCGGGGTTCTCCCGGACGCCGGAGACCAGCGTCGCAGGGCACGCGGCCGATCGGATTCAAGAATCCGGGGCCGCGGCCGACCGGATCGGCGTCGCCGGGTCGGACATCTTCCCTCACCCGATCATGGTGGCGCTCCAAGAACGTCTGCCCCGGGCCACGTGGATTCCGGCCGACGATCTTCTGATGGACGTTCGCGGCGTGAAGTCGCCGCTCGAGATCGAGGTGATGCGGCGCGCGGCGCGGATCTCCGGCCTGATGCACGAAGAGGCGCTGCGGGCGCTCGCGCCGGGCGCGCGCGAGTTCGACGTCGCCGCCCGCGCGCACGGCGTGGCGTTTGCGGAGGGCGCGGACGCCCTCGCCTTCGACAGCGCGGTCGCGACCGGGCCCCGGGCCGGCCTCAAGCACTGCGCCCCGTCCGATCGGGTGATGGAGCCCGGCGACATGGTGTTTCTGGACATGGCGGCGGTCTACCACGGCTACAACGCGGACGTGTCGCGGACGACCGTGGTCGGGACGCCGAACGCCGAGCAGCGGCGATTCCTCGACACCGGCCTCGCGATGTTCGAGGCGGTGCTCGCGAAGGCCGCGCCCGGCGTGCCGGTGCAGGACCTGATCGCGACCGCCCGGGCGATCGCCGCGCGCGCCGGCTACGAGGCGGACTACATGCCGAAGGGATTCGGACACGGCCTCGGGTGTTCGCTGTTCGAGCGGCCGTCGCTGCGTCCCGCGACGACGGCAGTCTTGGAACAGGGCAACGTCTTCGCGCTCGAGCCGATGCTCATCCGCATGAACTTCGGCACCGCGTGCATCGAGGAGACGGTCCTGATCACGCCGACCGGGGCGGAGGCCCTGTCGGGCTGCCCGCTACGCGTGTGGTAGAAGCCGCTCATCCCGGCGAACGCCTCCTGTTTCCGAGCGCCGGGCGGGACCTGATCGCGTACCGCTACGTGCCCGCGCCGTCCGGCGCAGACCGGCGGTCCGGCGCCCGTCCCGCGGTTGTCCTGAACCACGGCAGCGGGCTCGAGCAGGATAGCAAACCCGGGGTCGCGCGCCTGCTCACCGACGCGGGATACGTGGTGTTCGTGCCGTTCCGGCGCGGCTACGCCGGATCTCCCGGTCCCTCACGGCTCGACGAGGTGCCGGTGCCCTCGGGCGCGCCGGGCCACGACGAGCAGGTGTGCGCGCGCCTCCTGGCCGAGAGCGACGACGTGCTTGCCGCGCTGCGCTTCGTCCATGAGATGCCGGGGGTGGACCCCGATCGCGTCGCCGTGATGGGCTCGTCGTACGGCGGGATCAATTCGCTGCTCGCGGCGGCGCGGGACGACCGGGTACGGGCGTGCGTGTCGTTCGCCGCGGCGGCGATGAGCTGGGGGCCGGTGCCCGGGCTGCGGCCGTTTCTGTTGAGGCACGCGGATGCGATCCGCTGTCCCGTCCTCCTGCTGCAGGCGGAGAACGACTTCGACGTTGCGCCGTCCGAGGCGCTGGCCGCCCGCCGCCGCGCCGCGGACGGGGTGTGCGAGCGGCATCTGTTTCCGCCGTTTGGCGCCACGCCGATGGAGGCGCATCAAATCTGGGTGCACGCGCCGCAGCTCTGGGCGCCCGTGGTGCTGCCGTTTCTCGCCCGCTATTTGCACGGTCGCGCGTAGGACATCGTCGAGGGGGGATCGGTGTGACACGTCGTGTGATGGCTCTGGGAGTGGTGCTGCTGCTCGCCGTCGTGGCCGCGGGGCCGTGGCCGGCCGCGCGGGCGCAGATGCCGCAGACGTTTCGAACGCCGCTCGGCGGCGAGGCCCCGACGTTGGACCCGTACTACGCGGTGGACTCCGCGTCGGCACCGATCGTCTTTTTGATGTACAACACGCTGGTCGGGCTCGACGCCGCTGGAAAGCTCCTGCCCCAGGCCGCGGCGAGCTGGGACGTCTCGCCGAACGGTCTCGTCTATACGTTTCATCTGCGCGACAACATGTACTTTCACAGCGGCCGCAAGGCGACGGCCGCCGACTGGAAGTGGTCGTTTGAGCGCATGGGCAGTCCGGCGCTCAAGTCGCCGGTGGGCTCGGTCGTCGTTCCGGGCGTTCAGGGCTACGACGCGTTTCAGGGCGGCGCCGACGGCATCGCCGGCATCACCGCGGTCAATCCGACGACCCTCCGGTTCGTCCTGAATCCTGCGCGGCGCGGCGGGTTCCTCAACCGGCTCGCCTACTACGCCGCGGTGGTCCTGGACAAGGATGTGGTCGGGCGGGGCCAGGGCTGGTATGCGACGCAGGACGCCGGGACGGGGCCCTTTATATTGAAGGAGTGGGCGCACAATGACCACTTTACGCTGGCGGCCAACCCGCGGTACTACGCCGGCGCGCCCAAGGTGGCCACGGTCAGCATTCCGATCGTCACCGAGGCGCGCACGCAGCTCTCCGAATACCTCGCGGGCCAGCTTGACTTCGTGCCGGTCCCGCTCGGCGACTATCAGCGGATCAGCGCCGACGCGAAGCTCAAGCCGGAGCTGCTGGTCTACCCGCGGGCGCAGATTCTCTACCTCGGCCTCAACCCCCGCGTCTACGCGCCGTTCCGCGACCGCCGCGTGCGCCGCGCGTTTGCGATGGCGATCGACAAGGCGCGCATCGCCCGGACGGTGTTCTTCGGATTTTTCCAGCCGGCGAACTCCTTCGTGCCCGGCGGCATCCCGGGGGCCTACAAGGAATACCGGGGGCTGCCGTACGATCCCGCCGCGGCGCGCAAGCTGCTCGACGAGGCGGGCGTGACGGGCAAACTGCCGCCGTTCCGCATCGCGATGAACCCGTTCGGCCCGGTAGCGCAGATGGAGGCGGAGCCCGCCGCCGCGATGCTCAAGCAGAACCTCGGCGTCGACGCGTCGCTCGAGAAGACGGAGTTCTCCACGTTCATCAGCAACCTGAACAAGCGGACCGTCTACCAGTCGTTCATGACCGGGTGGTCGGCCGATTACCTCGACTACAGCGACTACCTGGACATTTTGTTGTACAGCACCTCGCCGCTGAACCGGCTGAACTATAGCAACCCGGAGTTCGACAAGCTGGTCGATCAGGCCAACGCAGCGCCCAACGACGCGGCGCGCATCGCGCTGTATCATCAGGCGGAAGCGTTGATGGTGGAAGACGGCGCCGTCGTGCCGATGCTGTTCAGTCAGTTCGCGTATCTCAAGAAGCCGTACGTGAAGGGGCTGCGCACGTCCCCCGCGGTGAACGGCTGGCTGCCGTTTGATACGGTCGTCATCGAGAAGTAGCGGCCTCGTGGCCGGCCCTCGGGCCGGCCACGTCCCCAGTTAGCTTCCCGGCGGCCCGGTGGCGCGCTACGTTCTCTACCGTCTTGCGATGGCCGTGCCGCTCTTCCTCGGCGCGGCGCTCTTGATCTTCGTAGCCGGGCATCTCGCACCGGGCGATCCGGTGCAGACGCTGCTCGGCGACCGCTACACAGCGGCGACGGGAGCGGTGCTGCGTCACCAACTCGGCCTCGACCGGCCGCTCGCCGCGCAGTTCGTCGACTATCTCGGCCAGCTTGCCACGTTCCGCTTCGGCACATCCTACGTGAACCCGGGCCTGCGGGTGGGCGATCTCCTGCGGACGGCGCTGCCGATCAGCCTCCGCCTGGCCACGCTGGCCGTCGCCCTCGCGGCGATTGCCGGGACGGTGCTCGGCGTGACGGCGGCAACCGCGCGCGGGCGACCGCTGGACCGTCTGATCCAATTCGGCGTCGTGCTGGGACTGTCGGTGCCGAGCTTCGTGACCGCCGCGGCGCTCGTCTACCTGTTCGCGCTGCACCTGCGGCTTCTGCCCGTGGCCGGCTGGGGCCACCCCGCCGACTACGTGCTGCCGGTCACAGTCCTCGCCGTGGCGCCGCTCGCCTTCATCACCCGCATCGCGCGATCGAGCGTCGGCCAGGCGCTGCTCGAGGATTACGTCCGCACCGCCCGCAGCAAAGGCCTGCGCACGCCGCGGGTGCTGTTCCGCCACGCGCTGCGCAACGCCGCGCTCCCGATCGTCACGACCGTCGGGATGGCGTTCGGCACCGCGATCGTCGGCGCGTTCGTCGTCGAGGTCGTGTTCAACGTGCCGGGGATCGCCCGGGTCGCGGTGAACGCGATCTTCCAGCGGGACTACACGGTGCTGCAGGCGACCGTGCTCGTCTACACCGCGCTGTTCTCCTTCGTCAACCTCGCGGTGGACGTCTCGTACGCGTACCTCAATCCCCGTGTCCGCTACTGAGCGGAGGACCGCGCTGCGGCGGGCGCTCGGCGGCGACCGGCTTGCCGCGGTGAGCGCCGGCTTTCTCCTCGTGCTCGTCGTGCTCGCGGCGATCGGTCCGTTTGCGATGCGCTACACCTACGACGGTCAGGACCTGGACGCGCTCTTCCGGGGCCCCGGCGCCGCGCACTGGTTTGGCACCGACCAGTTCGGCCGGGATTCGTTCACCCGGATCGTCTACGGGGCGCGGGTCTCGCTCGCGGTCGGCTTCGCGGCCGTCGCCGGAGAGTCGCTGCTCGGGATGACGTGGGGGACCGTCGCCGGCTACTACGGCGGCGCGGTGGATCATGCGCTCATGCGCGTCGTGGACCTGCTGATCGGCTTTCCGACGATTCTGCTCGCGATTCTGGTCACCGGGATCTTCGGCCCGAGCCTGACCAACATCGTCGTCGCGCTGGTGCTGACGGCGTGGCCCGGCACGGCCCGGACGATCCGCAGCGAAGTGGTCGCGATCCGCGAGCGCGAGTACATCGACGGCGCGCGGGCGCTCGGGGCGACGACATCGCGCATCCTGGCCCGCCACCTCGTGCCGAACGTCGTGCATCTCTTGATCGTCCGCGCGACGCTGGACGTCAGCACCTTGGTGCTGGCGGAGGCCACGCTGAGCTTCATCGGGATCGGCGTCCAGCCGCCGCGTCCGAGCTGGGGCCAGATGATCTACGAGAGTTTTCAATACCTCGACGCGCACCCGCTGCTGCTCGTGTTTCCCGCGGCGGCGCTCTCCGTCACCGTGATCGCGTTCAATCTGGTGGGTGAGTTCCTGTCGCGCGTGCTCGATCCGCGGTACAGCGTCGCCCGGCGCTGAGCCGCCGGCGAGAGCCCGGGCCGCGGGGTCCGAAGGAGGAGGGAAGCGCATGTGTGACCGCAACGAGACTCGGGATCCGTACTACCTGCCGCACCTCACATCGCCGGAAGTGGACGCACTGCTGCGAACGACCGATACGGTGATCCTTCCGTTCGGGGCGATCGAGCAGCACGGCCCGGCGCTGCCGATGGGGACCGACACGCTCGGCGTGATCGCCGTGTCGCGGGAGGCCGCGCGCCGCTCGCGCGTGCTGTGCGCGCCGATCCTCTTTCCCGCGCTGTCGGCCCACCACATGCGGTTTCCCGGCACGATTACGCTGTCCGAAGACACGTTCAGCCGCGTGGTGATGGACGCCGCGACGTCGCTCGCGACGCACGGGTTTCGACGGATCCTGCTCGCCAACGGCCACGGCGGCAACGAGGCGACCCTTACATACCTTGCCTACCGCATCACGCGGGAGATGCCGGCGTCGGCGATGGTCTTCGGGATCGCCGAGCTGCGGAAGATCTACCTGACGGCCAACATCGACAAACTGGATATTCACGCCGGCATCGGCGAGACGTCGAGCATGCTCTACCAGCAGCCCGAGCTCGTGCACGCGGATCGGTTGGAGCGCCCGCGCATGACCCTCGACGCCTGGCGCGAACGTCTGCTCACGCAGGTGCGAAGCGATCCGGCGCTGCTGCGGTACGTCACCCTCAAGCTGCCGCCCGTGCACGAGATCTCATCGAACGGCTGCATCACCTACGGCGACCCGGCGGACGGCACGGCGGCGCGCGGCAAAGAGCTGTTCGACGCGTTCGTTGAGGCGATGGCCGCGTTCATCCGGGCCTGGCAGACGGCCACGACGTAACCCCGCGTGCCCCCGCCTCGCGCCCTAGTCGATCGCCGCGGTTCTGAGGTGGTCGGCCGCTGCGATCAGGGCCGGGACGATTGCCGCGAGGATGCGCTCGCCCTTCTCGCGGGTCGCGAGCGTCGGGTCGCCGTAGACGCCGACCGCTCCCGGCCGCGACGCGTCGGGTGCGGGGAGCCGCGCCGGGATGAAGAGCCCCCGCAGGCGCGGACGGTCGGCGATCTCCCGGACCAAGCGGTCGCGCCGGACGACGTCGGGGGCGATCGCGAGCAGCAGGGACGTCTCGTACTCATCGGCGTGGCTGCCCGCGGGCTGCTCGAGCAGCCCGTCGAGCGCGCGGCCGCCCAGATCTTCGATGCGGGTGACACCGACGAGCACCGGGAGGCGGCGTTTCAGGTCGCGCGCGGCGATCTCGAGGACCGGGAAGGTCGAGATCCCGGTGTTGAGCACGAGGAACCGCCGCGGCCCGTGCCGGTGCAGCGAGGTGATGATCTCGCCGACCATCGCCCCGAACGTCGCCGCCTCGAGATGGGTGCTGCCCGGAAAGTCCGCGAGCGCCGGGTAGTAGCCGTACGTGAGCGTCGGGGCGATGATCGACGGGACGCGCTCGGCGATGCGCGCCGCGAGGTGATCCGCGAGGATGCGATCCGTCCCGAGCGGGAGGTGCGGGCCGTGTTCCTTCGCCGCCGCGCCGACCGGCAGCACGACCAGCGGATCGCGGTCGAAGAGGGCGGCCGCCTCGGGCCACGTGAGCCGGTCGAGATATGCGCCCGGCCGGTCCGCGGACGGCCTCTCAGGCGGCGGCATTCGGCGCCGGTTTGTTACGACCAGGTGACGACCGGATAGTTTGTCAGCCGCTCGAATCCGGTCTCCGTGATCAGCAGCGTGTCCTCCACGACCCCGGTGCCGAGCCCTTCCACCACGACCATCGGCTCGTACGCCACGGTCATCCGCGGCCGCAGCTCCGTCGTGTTGCCCGCGAAGAGCCCGGGGACTTCGATCACCGACATGCCGATGCCGTGGCCGAACCCTCCCGCGCAGTAATACGGTTCGAACCGGGTGCCCCGGACGACGCCGAGCAGCGCGTTCGAGACGTCGTCGATCGTGCATCCCGGCCGGATCGCCCGCAGTCCGGCGTGATACAGTTCGGCGCCGACCGCAAGCAGGTCGCGCACGCGGCCCCGGGCGCCCCCGACGGCGGTACACCGGCTCGTGTCGGCGGCGTATCCATAGTAGGCCGCGCCGAGGTCGATGAACACGCTCTCCCCGTCGCGCAGCGGCCTCTGCCGCGGCATCCCGTGCTTCAGCCCGGCCTGCTCGCCCCCGACGACGCAGGTTGCGAACGCCTCGCGGCCGCCGAGCGCGTGGATCCGCTGCACCGCCGCCGCCGCGACCACCGTCTCTTCGACGCCCGCCTCGAGGGCGGCGAACACCGCGCCCATCGCCTCGTCGGAAATCGCGCCGGCGCGACGCATCACCGCGATCTCCTCGTCGCTCTTCTCCAACCGGATACGCGCGAGGATATGGTCCGCCGGATAGAGGTTGGGCAGGCGCGCGGAGAGCGCGGCGTGCAGGCCGTACGGCAGCGACGCGGCCCCGGCGAGGCCCACGCGACGGCCGGAGCCCACCGCGTCCGCCGCCAGCACCACGATCTCGTCGGCCGCGCCGCCGTACACGGGGCCGAGCGCCACGCGGACGTCAGGCACCCGGCACATCCAGATCATCGAGTGCATCGGCTCGCCGTGCAGCACGGCGTCCGTCACCACGCTCATGGTGCCGTCCACGCGGAGCACGCAGAACGCGCTGCCGAACGCCGGGGTGTAGTTCGTGAGGTACGCGATCGCCGAGGGGGACGCCGCGCTCGCGAAGACGCAGAGCGCATCGAGACCCTCGCGCTCCATCGCGTTTCGAAGAGTTGCGACGCGCCGGTCGTACTCGGCATCGCTGAACGCCTGCGCGAGATACGGGCGCCGGGATTCAAGATCAAACGGAACACGCGGCATCGGCGGATTCACCTCCGGGCGTGTGGCATTTTGCTGAGTCCCGCGCTTCTCCCTGCCGCGCCGCCGCGGCAGGACTCCCGGTTCCGGGATCGGAACCCCCCGAGCGGCCGTCCGTCCCGCGTAGACGGGATTCCCGCGGCGCGTTCGGCAGGTCGCGGGCCGTGGGCGATCCGATCACGACGGAGGCGACGAATGATCCTGGTCCATCAGCGCTATGTGGCGAAGCCCGGTCTGCGCGACCGCGTGCTCGACACGCGGATCGAGGCGTCCCGGCGGCTGGCGGAGCTGGGGGTGCCCGCGGGCCAGATTTGGGTGCCGGTGACCGGTGAGCCCGGCATCGACCAGACGGACGCGGCCGACGTGATCTGGCAGTGCACCTACGCAGACATGCAGGAGCGGGAGCGCTTCCGGGCCCTTCAGGAGGGTGACGGTACGTTCGCCGCCATCCGAACGCGGCAGGGGACGCAGCTGACGCGCTGGACCCGGGAGCACTATCGCCTCGTGGAGCGGCGCAGGCCGGTATGAAGCGGGAGGTGACGCGTGGCGATCTGGGATGATGTGGTGCCGAAAGAGGAGCAGGAGCTGTACGAGCGCGGCGGGTGGGGTGGGACCGTCGGCTACGGCCGCCGCCCGGCGCTCCTCGTCGTCGACATGTACCGCGCCTTCGTCGATCCGGCGTATCCGTACAGCAGCCCGTCGGCGCCGGCGACCGTGCGGGCGATTCAGCCGCTGCTCGCGGCGGCCCGCGACGCGGAGTGCCCGGTGTTCTTCTTCAAGGCGCGGCGGCGCACGATTCCCGCGGAGCGCGGCCGCTGGAAGACGACCGCGGTGAACACCCGTCCGGTCATGGCGGACCCGGCCGCGTACGAGATCGTGCCGGAGTTGGCGCCGCGCCCGACCGAGTCGGTGATCGTGAAGTCCGCGCCGAGCGCGTTTTTCGGCACGGACCTCGTGAGCTACCTCATCTTTCACAACGTCGACACCGTCATCGTCACGGGCACCGTGACGAGCGGGTGCGTGCGCGACACGGTCCTGGACGCGTTCAACTACAGCTTTCGGGTGATCGTCCCGGTGGAGGCGGTGTGCGACCGCGGCGTCACCTCGCACAAGGTCACGCTGTTCGACCTGCAGATGAAGTACGCCGATGTTGTGCCGGCGGCCGGCGTGCTGGAGTACTTGAAGAGCGTCCACCACGGAGAACAGGAGCACCTCGCCGGCGCGCGGTCGTCATAGTCCCGGCCGCCGGGGGCACCTTGAGTGTGGCGCCACTAGATGGATGCCGGTAGTCTCGCGGCGACGATCCGCCGGGCCGGGGACGATCTCGCCGGCGACGTGGCCGCGCGTCTCGCGGCCGCGGTCCGGATCGACAGCGCCAACCCCGCGCACGGCGGCGCCCACGGCGAGGGGGCCGTCCAGGCGGCGATCGCGGGCGAGCTCGAACGGCTCGGCTGCCGCGTGGAGACGTGGGAGCCCGACGCGACCGCGCTCGCGGAGCGGTATCCGTTCATGCGCCCGCTGCTGCCGGCGCAGGGATTCACGGGCCGCCCGAACGTCGTCGGCTGGGCGCCCTCCGTGGAGGCGCCGGACGGCCGCCGGGCCCGCCTGCTCCTGAACAGCCACGCGGACACGGTGGGGCCGGGCGATCCCGCCGCATGGCCCCACCCGCCGTTCTCCGGTGCGATCCGCAACGGCCGTCTCTTCGGCCTCGGGGCCGCGGACGCCAAAGGCTGCCTCTTCGCGTTCATCGGGGCGCTCGCCGTGCTGCGGGAAGCGCGCCTCGTGCCGCGCCGGGCGGTGGCGGTGCACTCCGTCGTGGACGAGGAGGCCGGCGGCGCCGGGACGCTCGACTGCATCCGCCTTGGCTACACGGCGGATGCGGCGGTCGTGGGCGAGCCGACCGGGTTGGTGGTGTGTCCGGGGTCGCGCGGGTCGACGACCTTCGTGATGCGGATCACCGGGCGCAGGGCCCATCCCGGCGAGGGCTGGCGCGGGGTCAACGCCATCCACGTGGCCTGGCGGTACATCGAGGCCCTGGAGGAGCTCCGTGCGGAACTGGACCGCACCGCGATGCACCCGCTGTGGCGGCCGCTGCCCGCCGGCCACGTCTGGAATCTGCTCGCGCTCAATTCCGGGCCGCCCGGCCGCGCCGTGCCGGACGCGTGCGAATTCGAATACAACGTCGGGATGATCGGCGGCGAGCAGTCCGCGGAGATCCGGCGCCTCATCGACGCGGCGATCGCGCGCGTGACCGCTTCGGACGCCTGGACAGTGGAGCATCCGCCGCAGGTGCGGTGGATCGACCCGCCCATGGAGCCGGCCGTCACGGACCCCGGGCATCCGGCGGTGACGGCCTTCGCCGCGGCCGGCCGCACCCTCGGCGAAGCGGCCGTGGTCCAGGGGTTCTCGGCGATCACGGACGCCCGCCACATCGTGAACGCGGGCGGCGTGCCGGCGATCAACTTCGGGCCGGGCGAGATTTATCGGTGTCACAGCCCCGAGGAGATGCTGCCGGTCGACGAGCTGCGCCGCGCGATGACGTGGATCGCCCTGTTCATCGCGGAGTACTGCGGCGCCGAGCGCCGGGCATGGGGGGCCTGAGGGCGGCGGTCTACGAACCGAGCGACGGCCCCTGATAGAACAGGAAGAGCGCGGCCAGATTGTTGAGGCCGTGCGCGATCATCCCCGGGACCAGCGAGCCGGTCAGGTCGTACAGATAGCCGAGTACCAGGCCGAGGATCAGGATGGGGAGCAGCTCCACGGCCTGCAGGTGCGCCGCCGCGAAGAACAGCGCGCTGACGGCCACGGCGGCGTGCCGGTTGAGCGCGCGCCGCAGCGCGCCGAGCACGAGGCCGCGGAAGAAGACCTCCTCGCCGATCGGCACGATCACCCCGACGAGCAGTGCCAGCAGCGTGATCTCGGCGCCCGCGTGCAGCTGCGGCAGCAGCCGGTAGACCGGGCTCTGCTGCTGCGCGCTGTTCACGTATGTCGTCGCCGCGGCGTGGCCCATGCTGAACGCGAGCAGGAAGACCGTCAGGTTTTGCCCGAGCCCGTTGCCGAGCACCGCCGCGACCGAGGCGGCGACGCCCTGGATGAGGCGCCGCCGCGCGTGATCCAGCCGCAGACCGAGCGCCGCCAGCGGCAGCTTGTACTTCACCGCGACGACGTATGTGGCCGCGGCCACGAAGAACGCGTTCTGCGCGACGGCCAGCACCACGACGAGCCAGAGCGGCGGCAGGCCGCCCGCGGCCCCGCGCGGCAGCAGCAGGCCCGCGAGCGGCAGCGTGCCCGCGAAGAAGAGCGTCACGCCGGCGACTTCCACGAGCCCCCACGTCGCACGTCCGGTCGGCCGCACGATGAGGTACAGCGGGACCGCGGCGCCGACGACCGCGGCAGCCGCGATCGCCCACAACACTGCGGGCACGCGGCGCAGCCTGCGGCGGGCGTCGGCGAAGACCAGCAGAGCGGCGGCGAGCGAGACGAGCGCGAGAAACCGCGGGGCGATGGGCCACCTCCAGGAGTGCGGGAAACGTTCGGCGAATACGGGGCGAGACCTGCGCGAGGTGACATCCGTTTGTCCCACGTGTCCTTCTATCGTAAGTGGCGTCCGCAGACGTTCGAGGACGTCGTCGGCCAGGAGCGCGTCACCCGCACGCTGCAGAATGCCATCGCGAGCGGCCGCATCGTCCACGCGTATCTCTTCTGCGGCCACCGCGGCAGCGGCAAGACGACGACCGCGCGCATTCTCGCCAAGTGCCTCAACTGCGAGCGCGGCCCCACCCCGACGCCTGACAACACCTGTCCCTCGTGCGTGGCGATCGGCATCGGGACGTCGCTCGACGTCATCGAGATCGACGCCGCGAGCAACCGGGGGATCGACGAGATCCGCGACCTGCGCGAGAAAGTCCGGCTGGTTCCCGTCGCGGGCCGGTACAAGGTCTATATCATCGACGAAGCCCACATGCTCACGACCGAGGCCGCCAACGCGCTGCTGAAGACGCTCGAGGAACCGCCGGCGCACGCGATCCTTGTCCTCGTGACGACGGAGCCGCACCGGCTGCCGACCACGATCACGTCGCGGACGCAGCGGTTCGACTTCAAGCGCATCCCGCAGGCCGCGATCGTCGAACGCCTCCGGACGATCGCGACGGCGGAGTCGCTGAGCGTGGACGACGACGCCCTGCACCTCATCGCGCGCTCGGCGGACGGCGCGCTGCGCGACGCGGAGGGCCTGCTCGACCAGCTCAACGCGTTCTGTCGGGGGACGATCACCAAGGCGGACGTGCTCGCGGTGCTCGGCGTCGTGGACGAGGAGGTCGCGCACAACCTGGCGCAGGCGGTCATCGACGGCGACGCCGGCGCGTGTCTTGTGCTGGCGGGACGGCTCATCGACGAGGGGCGGGACGTCCGGCAGACGCTGCGCAGCCTCATCGACCAGTTCCGGGATCTCCTGGTGGTCGCGGTGATGCGGCAGCCGGAGGAGATCGTGGAGACGACCGCGCAGCGGCTCGACGCGCTGCGCGCGCAGGCGGCGCGCCTTTCGCCCGGGGCGATCGCGCAGTACATCCGCGTCTTCGCGGCGGCGGAGGCGGAGGCCCGGACCGCGACGCAGCCCCGCGTCGTGCTCGAGATGGCGCTGCTGCGGGCGGCGCGGCCCGAGATGGATCCGTCGCTGGAAAGCCTCGCCGCGCGTGTCGCGGCACTGGAGGGGACCGCGGGCGCCGTTCCGCCAGAGACGCCGGGCGGACCGGCGGCACCGGTGCCCGACCGGCCGGCCGCGGAGAAGCCCGCCCGCAAAGCACCGCCGCGATCCGCGGCCCCGGGACCCTCGGCGTCCGCCGGGCCCGCGGAGCCGCCGCCCGGCCCTCCGGCGGCGGAGCCGGGGGCGGCGGCCGGCCTGCCCGCCGCGCCCGTGGAGGAACCGGGCGCTCCGCTCACGATCGACGGCCTGCGGGCGCGGTGGCCCGCGGTGATGGATGACGTCAAGCAGCGCACCCGCGCGGTGCACGCGTATCTGCTCGAAAGCGCGCCGCGCGGCGTCGCCGGCGACGAGATCGTGCTCGGCGTCCGCCATCCCTTCCACCTGGAGCGGCTCGCCGAGGCGAAGAGCCGCACCGTCGTCGCGGACGCGCTCGCGCGCGTCCTGGGCGCGCCGTTTCGCCTGCGGTTCATGCTCGACGAGACGGCGGAAACCGTCGCGCTTCCGGCGGAGGCGCCCGCCCCGGGTGAGCAGGCGCTGGTCGATGAAGCGATCCGGCGCTTCGGCAACCCGGTCCAAGAAGTCCGCCGCCTGGAGTGACTCCGTGTTCAACATGCAGAAGATGCTGAAACAGGTGCAGAAGGTCCAGGAGGACATGGCCCGCGTCCAGGAGGCGCTCGCGCAGGAGCGGATCGAGGGCACCGCGGGGGGCGGCGTGGTCCGCGCCGTGGCGAATGGGCACGGCGATCTCCTCGAGGTCAAGATCGATCCCGCCGCCGTCGATCCGGGCGACATCTCCCTGCTGGAAGACCTAGTGCTCGCGGCCGTCGGCGAGGCGCTCCGCAAAGCGCGGGACCTCGCCGCCGAGCGCATGAAGGCCGTGACCGGCGGGCTGCAGCTGCCGGGCCTGCCCGGCGTCGGTCCCTAGTTCCCCCATCGTGGCGGTCTACGCGGCGCCGCTCCAGCGCCTCATCGACGAGCTCGGGAAACTGCCCACGATCGGGCCGAAGACCGCGCAGCGGCTCGCGTTCTACATGCTGTCGATGAGCCCGCTCGACGCGCAGGCCCTCGCCGAGGCGATCCTCGAGGCCAAGCGCCTCATCCGCCACTGCTCCATCTGCGGCAACATCACCGACGTCGATCCGTGCGCCATCTGCACCAGCGACCGGCGCAACCACGCCGTGATCTGCGTCGTCGAGGATCCCCGCGATATCGCGGCGATGGAGCGGACGCGCGAGTTCTCCGGCGTCTACCACGTGCTGCAGGGTGCGATCTCGCCGCTCGACGGCATCGGCCCGGACGACCTTCGGATCGCCGAGCTGCTGCGCCGCGTGGCGCCGGAGCCCGGCCAGACCGAGGGGCCGGTGCAGGAAGTGATCGTCGCGACCAACCCGCGCGTGGAAGGGGAAGCCACCGCGCTCTACCTCTCGCGCGTGCTGAAGCCGCTGGGCGTGCGCGTGACCCGCATCGCGCACGGCCTGCCGGTCGGCGGCGACCTCGAGTACGCTGACGAGGTCACGCTCGCCCGCGCGCTCGAGGGCCGCCGCGAGATCTGACCGCTACGCCCCGCGTACCGAGGCCTCCGCGCGATCGTTTCTGATATACTGAGGCCCAGGTGACCCAGATGGAGTTCATCTCGCCGACATACGGTAAATTGAGCTTCGAGCGCATGTTCGCGCAGATCGTCCAATATATGGAAGAACAGCGCGATCAGCAGTACAACCTGATCATCGGGACGGACTCGCTGCTCGGCGACGACACCTGCTTTGTCACCGCGGTCGTGATCCACCGCGTCGGGCACGGCGGGCGGTACTTCTACCACCGGTTCCGCAACCGGAAGATCGAGAGCCTGCGGCAGCGGATCCTGTTCGAGACGTCGCTGAGCTTGGAAACCGCCAGCCAGATCAGCGCGGAGCTCGCGAAGAACGGCTACAGCGAGCTGCCGCTCGAGATTCACCTCGACGTCGGCGACCGCGGCGAGACGAAGCGGATCATTCGCGAGGTCGTCGGCATGGTGCAAGGCAGCGGCTACGCCGCGGTGACCAAGCCGGACAGCTACGGAGCGAGCAAAGTCGCGGATCGCGAGACCGGAAAGATGGGCGTGCGGCCGCGGCCGCTGCCGCGTCCCAAACGGACCACGGCGGGACACGCGGAGGCAGGCCCTGCGACAGACAAGGCGGGCGCGATGCGGACCGAGGGGGAGTCATGACCGGAAAGACACTGGCGGACAAAATCTGGGACGCGCACGTCGTCGCCCACGGCGACCGCGAGCCCGACCTGCTCTTCGTCGACGTGCATCTCGTGCACGAGGTGACGTCTCCGCAGGCCTTCGAGGGGCTGCGGCTGGCCGGCCGGAAGGTGCGCCGCCCCGACCTCACCTACGCGACGCTCGATCACAACGTGCCGACGACGCCGCGCACGGAACCGATCACCGACCCGACGAGCAAGGTGCAGGTCGAAGCGCTCGAGCGCAACGCCGAGGAGTTCGGGGTCCGCCTCGAGGGCCGCCTGAGCCCGCGGCAGGGCATCGTTCACATCATCGGTCCCGAGCTCGGCCTCACGCTGCCGGGCATGGTGATCGTCTGCGGCGACAGCCACACCGCCACGCACGGCGCGTTCGGGGCGCTCGCGTTCGGCATCGGGACGAGCGAGGTCGAGCACGTGCTGGCGACCCAAACGCTGCCGCAGCGGCGGCCCAAGATGATGGAGATCCGGATCGACGGCGACCTGCCGCGCGGGACCACGGCCAAGGATCTGATCCTCGGCGTCATTCGCCAGAACGGCGTCGGCGGCGGGACCGGGCACATCGTGGAGTACACCGGGCCGACGATTCGCGCGCTCACGATGGAAGGGCGCATGACCGTCTGCAACATGACGATCGAGGGCGGCGCCCGCGCCGGGCTGATCGCCCCCGACGACACGACGTTCAAGTACGTGGAGGGCCGGCCGTACGCGCCGCGGGGCGCGGCGTGGGACGCGGCGCTGGACGCGTGGCGGACGCTCCCGAGCGATCCCGAGGCGCGGTACGACACGACGGTGCGGGTGGACGCTTCGATGATCGAGCCGTTTGTGACCTGGGGCACCAACCCCTCGCAGGCCGAGCCGGTGACCGGCCGTGTGCCCGACCCGGACGCCCAGACGGATCCGCAGGCGCGCGCCGCGGTGGCCCGGGCGCTCGAGTACATGGCGCTCCGGCCCGGCACGCCGATCCAGGACATCGCGGTCGACCGCGTGTTCATCGGCTCGTGCACGAACGCGCGGCTGGAAGACCTTCGCGCCGCCTCGCAGGTCGTGGCGGGCAAGCGGGTGAGCCCCACGGTCCGCGCGATGGTCGTGCCGGGGTCCCAGCTGGTCAAAGCCGCGGCGGAGCGGGAAGGCCTCGATCGCATCTTCACCGACGCGGGGTTCGAGTGGCGCGAGGCCGGCTGCTCGATGTGCCTCGGAATGAACCCGGATATTCTCGGTCCGGGCGAGCGGTGCGCGTCGACCTCCAACCGCAACTTCGAAGGCCGGCAGGGGCCGGGGGGACGCACGCACCTCGTCAGTCCGCCCATGGCCGCGGCCGCCGCCATCGCGGGGCACTTCGTCGACGTCCGCGAGTGGAGGGCCTAGGATGGAGCCGTTCCGCACCCACAACGGCGTCGCGGTCCCGCTCGGGATCCCAGACTGCAACACGGACCTCATTACCCCGGCGCGCTACCTGAAGCGGATCGAGCGCACCGGGTACGGCGACGTGCTGTTCTACAGCATGCGCTACCGGGAGGACGGGTCGCCGAATCCGGACTTCGTGCTGAACAAGCCCGAATACCGGGACGGCACGATCCTCATCGCCGGGAAGAACTTCGGCTGCGGCTCCTCCCGCGAGCACGCGCCGTGGGCGCTCCAAGACTACGGCTTCAAGGCGATCATCGCGCCGTCGTTCGCGGACATCTTCAGCGGCAACTGCGGCCAGATCGGGCTGCTCACGATCGTTCTGCCGGAGTCACGGGTGCGCGAGATGCTGAACGCGGCGGAGACGCGCGAGGGCTACCAGATTACCGTGGACCTCGCGCGGCAGACCGTCACCGACGCGTTCGGCCGGACCGATCGCTTCGAGGTCGATCAGTTCAAGAAGCACTGCCTGCTCAACGGCCTCGACCCGATCGGGCTCACGCTCCAGCACGAGGACGAGATCACGGCCTACGAAGGCGCGCGGCCGGACTGGCTGCCCGCGGTCGCCGCCGGGCAGGGGTAGGCGTTCGCGCGCACGGGAACGCGCAAAACTGTAATTGAACGCTTTTCGGCGAGGGCGAAGTGCGTCTGCACAATCGCAGCGAAAGGGCGCTATCGTGCCTTGTTCATGGACGCCTGAGGAATCTCAAGTAGAAAGCTGCGAACACCAAGACAATGCCAATATTCACTGTCAGCCGTTCCCAAGATCGGTTTCTGAAGAACACGAAATCTACACCGACTATGACGGCTGCCATCGCCACCACGTAAAGCACGACAGCTACCTGTCTGCCCATTTCAGTTGAAACCCTCCGCGTCCTGCTCGCCGCTCAGAAATGGCCGATCGTTAGTGCGCCCGTTACCTAACCCCGAGCGTCTTTTCGATCTCGGGATTCAGCGTGTCGAGTCCGACGGCCTCGCCCTGCGCCAGCACGTGGCCCTGCATCGCCTGAGTCACCTCGGCTCCGCCAGACGGTGAGGCACGCCGTGTCATTGCCGTCCTCCGGGCTCGACATGTGCGTTCCTGGAGCGGCTACAACAGTTCGGCCCATTTCCCGCCGGCCCTGCCGCGGCCTCCGCCTCCACCGCCGGCGCGACGCGTTCCGGTAGAGCGTTCTTGCTTGAAGGCGTTGCGCTTCTAAGTCTCTAGGGCTGCTTGGACCGCGGTGACGGCGCGGTCGATGTCCGCGTCGTTCGTCTGCCAGTTGCACACCGACACGCGCATGCACCGCATGCCGCGCCAAGTCACCCCGCCGAAGAACGCGTCCCCGGTTCCGACGATAGCGGCAATGACCGCGTCCGTGCGCGCGTCGTGCCCGGCGCCGGTCGCGTTGGGGTCGCGGCTGCGAAAGCGAACCAGCCCTTGACCGTGATTACCAAGATTGGGCGTGTAGTGGTCGAAGCCGAGACTGCCGAAGCCGCTCGTGAGAAGGCCTCTGGCGACCCAGGCTTTCTAACTTCTGCTGTCAACCTAAGAGATGCTTGACGAACCAATCACGCGCCGCCGCACTCGACGCCTCGAACGCCTCCACGTACGGGACAAAGTGACCGCCCGTGATAAGCACAAGATTCTTCGGTTCGAGCGCGCGTTGATAGGCATCCAGCGCAAGATCGGTGGGTGTCAATGTGTCGTGGGTCGCCACAATCATTAGGAGCGGCGTCGGACTAATCCGTGGAGCATATATTCCAGGCTCATACTCGCGTGCCATCTCACCGCTGCGCAACGTGACCTCGTTGCGATACGACGGTGCAAAACGCGCCTGGCTTTCCATAAAGAAAGCCCATGCATCGGGTCCCGGCATTGAACAGATTGCCGCGGGATCCTCGGCAACGGCCGGTATCGTTACCGGTGGTTTGCCGGCGAAGCGTGCCTCCCGGTCGGCATCGAAGCGGGCAAGCACAGCGGGGAGGAGATCGGGTCGGACCCGGCGTAGGGCACCCGCTGAGCCGCTGGTTGTCGGTACCTGCGAGACTACGCACTTCACGCGTCTATCAACAGCACCAACGACCAGAACGTGCCCGCCGCTGTAACTGGTGCCCCACACTCCGATCCGCATGCGGTCGACCTCGGACAGGGTGCGCGCAAAGGTGATTGCGTGCCGGTAGTCCCGGATCTGCTGCACGGGATCGATCTCTTGACGTGGCTCACCATCGCTCGCGCCGAAGTTCCTGTTGTCGAATACCAGTACGGCCAAGCCTGCAGCGGCGAAGACCTCGGCATAACGGTCGAGGTATTGCTCCTTCACCGCGGTAAAGCCATGTGCCATGACAACGGTCGGAAACGGCCCACTCGCTCGGTCTGGGACGTAGACCCATCCTCGGAGGACTGCTCCTTCGGCTTGGAACTCGATGTCTCTGCGCATGGACTTCCCCCACGATGAGCCGAACGAGGAGTGAGCGGAGATTTCCATTTTGACGCCTGTACTCCTCTCATTAAAGGTGCCCACCCGGCTTTTCCATCCGGGGCCTTTCCCGCTGGCCGCCAAAAGCCCGTTTGGTGCCTTCCTGAGACCCTCAACACTCGGCATGGCCGCACCCGCAGTCGATTTCTCGGACACCACTTCCACCTCCGGCACTGGCCGCAGCGTTGGCAGCAGCGAAGACGCTGCTACCCTGCCGGCACCGACAGCGTTCTCCAAGAGCCCTTCCCTCGACGCGCCGCCATGGATCTTCCACGAATGGCCGCGTTTCTGGACCAGAAGCGCTACGCCGTGCTCGCCACCGGCCGCCGAGACGGGCGGCCCCACGCCGCGCCGATCGCCTTCAGCGTCTGGCGGGGCGCGTTCTGGATCGCCACGGTCGAGGGCGTCCGCCTCCGCAATTTGCGGTCGCGGCCGTACGCCTCCATCGTCGTCACGGACGGCGACGAGCGGGCGCGGCATCGCGCGGTGATCGCCGAGGGCGCCGTCGTCATCCATGAGGGCGCCGGTGCCGGAGAGGCGGACCGGCTGTTCGGCGAGAACTGGCGCCTGCGGCACGGCGGCGACCCGACGTGGGCCGCCGCGATGATCGAGCTGCGGCCGGAGCGGGTCTTTTCGTTCGACGGCACGCTCGAATAATTCGAACGCACGAGGGCATCCGGCATGTGCAGGAACATCAGAACGCTCTTCAACTTCGATCCGCCCGCGACCGGCGAGGAGATTCGGGCCGCGTCCCTGCAGTATGTCAGAAAGATCAGCGGGCTGAATAAACCGTCGAAGGCGAACGAAGGCGCGTTCCTGACCGCGGTGGAGGAGATCGCCGCCGTCTCGGCCCGTTTCCTTCATTCTCTCGAGACCAGCGCGGCGCCGAAGAATCGGGAAGAAGAGGCCGCCAAGGCGAGGGCCCGCGCCGCGGAACGGTTCGGCGCGGCGCCCTCTCGGAGCTGAGCGTCATTCTCTCGCCGGCGACCGGACGCGTAGCCGCCCGGTGATCGTCCATCTCATCGACGGCACCTACGAGCTGTTTCGCCACTTCTACGGTCTTCGCCGTTTCACGAAAGGCGAGGATCCGCCCCGCGGCGCCGTGATCGGCGTGCTGCAGACGCTGCTGCAGATGATCGAGACCGGAGCGACCCACCTGGGCGTCGCGACCGACCACGTCATCGAGTCCTTTCGCAACGAGCTGTGGTCCGGTTACAAGACCGGGGAAGGCGTCGAGCCGGCACTCCTCGCACAATTTCACCCGCTCGAGGAAGCACTCGCGGCGATGGGCGTGGCGGTCTGGCCGATGGTCGAACTCGAGGCCGACGACGGCCTCGCCTCCGCGGCGCACCTTGCCGCCGGACACGCGGACGTGGAGAAGGTCAGCATCTGGACGCCCGACAAGGACCTGGCGCAGTGCGTCCGCGGCAGGCGGGTCGTCCAGGTCGACCGCCGAAGCCAGCGGATCCTCGATGCGGACGGGGTTCGCGCGAAGTTCGGCGTGGGACCGGATCTCATTCCCGATTTCCTCGCCCTCGTCGGCGATTCGGCGGATGGGTACCCGGGGATTCCTGGGATCGGTCCGATCCGAGCGGCGCGCCTCTTGAATCAACACGGGCGCATCGAGAACTTTCCCCCCGCCGTCCTCGGGGACGACGGACGCAGGATGGCGCTTCTGTTCAAGGATCTGGCGACGCTCAGGACCGGCGCGCCCTTGTTCCAGGATGTCGACGAATTGCGGTGGCGCGGCCCGACGGACGCGTTCGCGGAATGCGCGGAGCGTCTCGGAGACACCCGCCTAGCGACGCGATCGCTCAGCGCGCCGGTCTTGCAAGTCTAAAGGGGAGGCGACCGATGAAAGACACCGTGTTGTTGGAGGAACTGTCCTGGCCGGAGGTGCAGGAGGCGCTCGTCGCCGGCGTACGGACCGTGGTGATCGTCGTCGCCTCGATCGAGCAGCACGGTCCGCATCTGCCGACCATGACCGACACCGCGATCGGTTACGCGGTCGGGGAGCGTGTGGCGCGCAAACTCGGGCAGGCGCTGCTCGCGCCGGTGATCCGGCCCGGGTGCTCGGACCACCATCTGGCGTTTCCGGGGAGTCTGTCCATCCCGCGCGAGACGCTCATCGAAACCGTCCTTGCGTACGTCCGGTCCCTCGCGCCCCACGGGTTCCGGCGCTTCGTGCTGTTCTCGTCGCACGGCGGCAACTTCGACGCGCTCGAGGAGGCCGCGCGGCGTCTGTGGGACGAGCCCACCTTGAAGGACGTCCGGATCGCGGCCTATGCCGGCCGGGCCGCGCTCCTCGACATGATGCAGGTCATGAACGCCGCCGCGGAGTCGCTCGGCGTCCGGCAAGACGCCGACGCGCTGCACGCCGAACTGACCGAGACGTCGGTCATGATGGTGCGGTATCCGGCGCTCGTGGCGCGCGATCGTCTCGAGCAGGGACGTATGGGCCGGATCGACGCGGACGAGCTGTTCCAGCGCGGTCTCAAGGCCCTGACGCCGAACGGCATCCTCGGGGATGCCCGCGCCGCGACCCCGGAGATCGGCGCGGCCGTCTTAGAGCGTCTCTCCGATCATCTCACTGCGTTCGCCCGGCGCGAGCTGGATGGCGGGTAGGGACAATGGCGGACGTTGTCAGCCGCGCGACCGAGTCGTTGCCGGTTTCGTTGGTGAAGACTCGGGCGTGTTACGCCGCCGGCGTGGTTGTCGTTGTCGGCTGAGCGCTTCCAGCTGGGCTTGAACGTACTTTCGGATGCGCGCGTAGGGGATTCGGCTCGCCCAGTCCTCGGCCACTCGAAAACGGAACCCACTTCCGAAATCGATTTCCGGAAAGAAGCGGAATTGTCTGCCTCGGCGGCTGGACAAGTATAAGGAATCCACAAGGGCCTTTTCGGGCGTGGCGATCAGGAATTCCCTTCCACCACGGTACCAGTCGAACCCCACGAAAAAGTTCGGGTGAATGCGGTGAAACGAGAACGCACCCACGGGCGTCGTCCTGAGGCGCGTGTGACCGGTTGTTGCGCAGAAGGTGCGCTGTGGAATCTGCTCAATCATGCCGTGGAGGTTCAACCCGGAGAGAAAGGATACGTAGGCTTGGTGGCTCCCCGCGAGAAAGGGCACCAGGAGGAATGGAGTGAACCGCGGGTCGGAAGGGGCACACCAGAGACCGCGCATGACCTTGCGAATTAGTCCCTGCCGTGCCATCCGTTCCAAGCTGTGACTGACCGTCGAGAGCGAGCCTTGAGCCACCAGCGCGATTTCTCTGCTCGTGAACACCGGACGGCCAATCGTTTGGATCGCCTTCGTGATCGAGAGTCTACTCATCCCGTCTCACCGGCGTCGACGAGCGCAGCGGCGCGCAGCCTGATTTCGTCCCAGATCTCACTTGAGCCGTAGCTGACCCGATCTTCAGGCGCAAGGAAGCTCAGGACGGTGTCGCGGTATTGCGCGTACTCGATTTCGTAGATGCGATCACGGGCCTGATGCAGGTCACGCTCGCCGAAACGCGCCCGAAGGGCGGCGGGGGTAAGATCAGGCTGGGAACCGAGTGTGTAGAGATCAAAGACGTCCCGTGCCTGCGGCAGCCTTCTTGCGATGAGCGCCTGAACCTTCTGCGCCGCGGCGGGCAAGGCGGCGTAGTGCGGAGCGATAATGGGAGGCAGACGATAGGCAGCTACGATAGAAGTCGACACCGCCTCCGAACGGACCGGCGAGTCGAGCCCGTGGCGGGAGAACTCGATCTTGGTCGGCAGATCTTCACCTGCGGTGGTGATCAGATGAACCTTGAAGCGTTGGACAGTCTCCGTTTGTTTGGCGCGCGAGATATCGGGAGCCTGAATACGCTCGATGCCGAAGGTGCGGAGCGTGTCGAGCAGTCCCGAGGACTCGAGAATAGCCGTGACCCTCTCGCGGAGTGCGTGCACGGGTACTCCCGTTGAGTCGAGATCGATGTCTTCCGAATATCGGACGCTTCCAAAAAAATCGTAGATTGCAGCCGCCCTTGACCACAAAAGTCGATAGCGGGGCCGACCGGCCGAGTGCCCGGAGAAAGACAAGATGGAACACTTCGCGCTTCTGTAAGGGGTCGGTCGTCATATGTAATCATACGGAAGTATGTACTTTACGCAAGCCTGGGGGTACAATAATGGCTCCGAGGCTGTCGGTGGGCGCTGATGTTCCGGCACAGGCACCGAGAGGCGCAGCGCCATCGGAAACCTGCCTCCGCGCGGGGGAGGCCTCCAGTGACAGTTTGTATCGCAGCGATTTGTACATTCAGAGGCGGATTACTAGTTACGGCGGCATCCGACAGGATGATTACCGCCGGAGACATTCAGTTTGAGCAACCACAACCGAAGGTGTTTCAACTCGGAGAACACTCTGTGGCCCTGATCTTTGGTGACGTATCAGAACAGGCCACCGTCGCAACGTTGGCGCAGAGAGAAGTTGTTACGCGGAGAATCGGCAATATGGAGGAGGTGGCGAAGTGTTACGCGCAGGAGTACGAAAAGCGTCGTTTAGAGATAGCGGAAGCGAGATTCTTAAGACCGATTGGGTTCGATAAGGACTCGTTCGTGACGCGACAGCAACATCTCGATCCGAGGCTCATCGCCGAGTTAACTCAAGACCTGCAAACATGCCATCTCGATGAAAACGGTGGGGCCATTGTTATTGGGGCTGACAATCTTGGTGCCCACATCTACACTATCGGTGATCCTGGCATAGCGACCTGCCATGACAGCATCGGATTCGTCGCTCGCGGTAGTGGCCAATGGCACGCGGAGTCTCAGTTTATGTTTTCTCGATACGTGAAAACTTGGAATCTTGAACGAGCAATGTACTTGCTCTATTCGGCGAAGCGACGGGCTGAAGTTGCGCCTGGGGTTGGACTCGGGACAGACCTAGTCATGATCACGACTAATCCTCGACAAGTTTACCATTCAACAGATGGTGTTCCCCTCGTAACGCAGTTAGCACAAACCTATGCGAGGGAGCAACAGGCCAACGCGGCGTCTCGGACGACCGCAGATGCTGAGATAAACACCGCCATCCAGACTCTACTGAATCAACCGCCCACGCCGCCCCCGACGCCTCCATCCCCACCGCCTCCTCCACCGGCTACGCCTCCCGGCGGAGGTTCGCCGCCGCCGCCTGCGGCTCCGGGAAGCGGTCCTGCTACGCCGTCAACTTCTTGAATGTAAGGGTGGGCGTCGTGACCATGTGCCGGAGCGTGTCGAGGATTTACTTGACATTTGGTTGCGTTATGTATAAAATTAGAGCATGAGACAGACGCGACAGACGCGACGACCGGAACTGAGGAAGTCCGACGTGATCGGCGCGATGCCGCGAGCCTGCTCCGACGAACTGGCCGCCGTCGAACTATTGGAAGAGATGCGGTGGGGAGACCGTCCGGCGTGCCTGTACTGCGGGAGCGTCAACATCTACAAGATGACGGACGCCGACACCGGCAAGCGCAACGCGCGGTTCCTGTGGCGGTGCCGAGATTGCAAGAAACAGTACACGGTGCGGATTGGCACGGTGTGCGAAGAAAGCCGCCTCGATCTGCGCCATTGGTGCTACGCGTTCTGGCGAGCGGCCACGTCGAAGAAGGGCGTGGCGGCGCTGGAGATCATGCGTCATTGCCAGATTAGTTACAAGTCGGCGCTCTTTCTGATGAATCGCATCCGGTTCTCCTTGGCCCCCGAACCGAAGAAGAAGTGGAAAAAGTTGCGGGGCACGGTCGAAGTGGACGAAACCTACGTCGGCGGGAAGCCGCGCTACAAGGGAACGAGCAAGCGCGGACGCGGAACGAGCAAAACCCCGGTGTTCGCGGCGGTAGAGCGGAATGGACGGATTCAGCGCCGCGTGGTCGCCGATGTGAAGGGCGAGACCCTGAAGGATGCGATCCGCGAACTGGTGGACAAAAAATCGCGAATCATCACGGACGAGCATCTCGGCTATCGCGGGCTCGACGCGGAGTACGCGGGCGGGCACGACAGCGTGTGCCACGGCACGAAGGAGTACGTCCGGGGCGACATCTACACAAACACCGCCGAGAGTTCGTTCGCGCTCGTGAAGCGCGGCATCACGGGCATCTATCACAACGTCAGCCGCGACTATCTGCACCGCTATCTGTGGCAGTTTGATTTTCTGTGGAATCATCGCGGGCTGAACGACGGCGACCGAACGGCATTGGCGATCCGGTCGGCAGAAGGCAAGCGGCTGCGATACAAGAGCCCGGATGCCGCCTAAGACCCCCATGCGAAGGACCTCGAAACGTCCCGTCAAAGCGGCCTCCGCGAAGCGCGGCCCGAAGCCGGTCCGTCTCAAGATCATCGGCGACTGGCGGGTAGCACTGAAGAAATCTCTGATGAAGAAAAAGCCGCCCGAAGGCTGGCCGAAGTAAAATCGGCAGGAGGCTATCGCGATCTCCCATGCTTTACAAGAAGAAATGCACCATTTGCGGAAGAACTTTTCAGACTCGGGACCCCAAGCAGGGAGTCTGCCTGAGATGCCGTTCCAAGAAGCCTAAAGGGAAACTGGTGCCGGACAGAACCTTATGGTCTCGGCGCAATATCGGGTGAGTCTTCCTCCTGCCTGAACCACCTACTAAAGGGGGCAGTGATGACGACATATCGTCTGAACGAGAGCGGCAAGGACAGAGTCATGAACGAACGCGGCATTACGACGAAGGTCAAGAATGCGGTCGATGACAAAGTGTATTGGATCGCCACCGGCCCAAAACCTGACGGAACATATTTCACGGTGGTTGGTCCGACTAGAATGTTTGGTATGCCCCCCAAGAAAGAGATGTGCGAGATTTTCACCCCTCCAACGTCGGAGAAAGAGTGCATGGAAATCCATTTCGCCCTCGAAGAAGTCGTGCAAAAGCAGCCACGCGACAAGTGGGCATCGTCACTACCCGACGCGCGCCTTGCGGCACGGAAAATGATTGACGAAGCGGAGAGGCAGGGGTTGTTCAGATAGAAGCCTGGCTATGAGTAAACGGAAGCAACGAACGAGGTCGGTGGCTTGCGTAAAGTACATACTTCCGTAATCATATTATGTAATGCAGTTGACGAAAGTGTCAACTATACGACATAATTAACTGTGCGTAAGCAGCCGCCGAATCTCGAACAGGCTGAGGTCGAACCGGCTCCGGCCCTCGAGCGCGAGATCGGCCATGATCTCGCCGACCACGCTGCAGAACTTGTACCCGTGGCCGGAGAACCCGGCGGCGATGGCGACGTTGGCGTGATCGGGGTGCCGGTCGAGGATGAAATGCTCGTCGGGGCTGTTCGTGAATAAGCACGTCTTCATTGCCATCGTGGGTCCGTCGGCGTCGGGAAAGTAGCGCCGGATCCCCTCGCGCAGGACCGCTTCGTCTTCCGGGTGGATCTCCCGGTCGACCGCGTCGGCGTCGGTGCGCTCCAGCCGGTGATGGTACTTTCCGATCTTGAAGCCCGGCACGCCGTAGACCGGAAAGCCGTAGAATCGGCCCTCGGGACTCTCCATGTTGAAGACCGGGAACGCGCCGAGCCTGAAGTAGTCGGGCCGGAGCGGCTGCGCCCAGAGGAGCACCTGCCGCTCCGGGACGGCCGCGCGGGCCAGCGCGGGCACGAGACGCGCGGCCCACGGCCCCGCGGTGATCACGAGGCGTTCCGCGGCGTACGTCCCGCGCACGGTGTGCACGCGCACGCCCTCCCCATCGGGTTCCCATCTCAGCACCGGCTCCCGGGCGCGCACCTCCGCGCCCAGGGTCTGCGCCGCCATCACGTGCGCGACGATCGCGCGCTCCGACAGTACGAACCCACCGTCCGGCTGATACACCGCGACCATGTCGCCCGACAGGCGATACCCCGGAAAGCGGCGGTGGAGCTCGGTCGCGCTCAACGTCTCGTGCGGCAGATGATGCAGGTCGCACGAGAGGAGCGAGCCCACCACGGTCGGGCTCCCTTCGGGGCCCGCGTCGATGCCGCCGGTGATGATGAGCAGGCGCTCTTCTGCGTGGTGCTCCAGTTCGCGCCACAACTCGTACGCGCGGCGGAGGAGCGGCACGTAGGAGGGATGCTCCCAATACGCCAGGCGGATGATCCGGTTGGTGCCGTGGGACGAGCCGCGGTCGTGCGGGATGTCAAACTGCTCCAACCCCAGCACGGTCTTCCCCCGGCGCGCCAGGTGATAGACCGCGGCGCTGCCCATGCCGCCAACGCCGATCACGATGACATCGTAGCGCCGCATTATCGCCGCGCCGGCGCTTTCGGCGGCGCGATCTCGGTGCGGCCGCCCATGTACGGCACGAGCGCGGGCGGAATCCGGATGCTGCCGTCGGCCTGCTGGTAGTTTTCCATCACGGCGATGATCGCGCGCGTCGCGGCGACCGCGGTCCCGTTGAGCGTGTGCACGTACTCCAAGCCGCGCCGGCCCGCCGTCCGCATGCGCACGTTGAGGCGGCGCGCCTGGAAGTCGGTGCAGTTGCTGCACGACTGCGTCTCGGCGTAGCCGCCGCGCCCCGGCATCCAGGTCTCGATGTCGTACTTGCGGACGGCCGGGTCGCCGAGGTCGCCCGCGGCGATGTCGACGACGCGGTACGGCAGGCCGAGGCTCTGCCAGAGCGACTCTTGGACCTGCACGAGGTGCGCGTGCTCGTCCCAGGAGCGGTCGGGATGGCAGAACGAGAACATCTCGACTTTGTCGAACTGGTGCACCCGGAACATTCCCCGTGTGTCCTTGCCGTGCGTGCCGGCCTCGCGCCGGAAGCACGTGGAGATCCCGGCGAGGCGGATCGGCAGGTCGGCCTCGTCGAGCACCTCGCCGGCCATCATCGCGCCGAGCGCCACCTCGGAGGTCCCGGCGAGCGCGAGATCGCCGCCCTCGATCCGGTAGACCTGCTGCTCGTCGAGCCCGTCGCCGCCCATCGTGTTGATCACGCTCTCGCGCTTCACCAGCACGGGCGGGATGACCGGCACGAACCCTTCCGCGACGAGCCGGTCGACCGCGTAGCGGAAGAGCGCCATCTCGAGCAGCGCCCCGTCCCGTCGGAGAATGGCGAACCGCGAGCCGGACACCTTGGCGCCGCGCTCCACGTCGAGCATGTCGAGCCGCGTCCCCAGCTCGACGTGATCCCGCATCTCGAACGCGGGGTGCGGCAGCTCGCCGTAGGTGCGCAGGGTCACGCTCGCTTCCGGCCCGCCGTCCGGCACCTCCGGGTGCGGCGGATTGGGAATGCGCCGCAGCGCCGCCTCGAGGGCCGCCTCGGCCGCGGCGAGGTCCGGCTCGGTCGCCCGCAGCTCTGTTGCGATCCGCTTCATCTCCGCGATGCGCGCATCCCGGGCGGCACCGGTCAGCCGCGGAATCTCCTGGGACGCGCGGTTCTGCTCGGCGCGCAACGCCTCGACGCGCTGCAGCGCATCGCGGCGCCGGCGGTCGGCTTCGAGGACCGCGTCGAGGAGACTTGGGTCGGCCCCCTTGCGGCGGATCGCCGCCTTGATCTCCTCCGGGTGCTCGCGGATCAGGCGAAGGTCCAGCACCGTCTCACGTCTCCTTCGGCAGCCGCGTCGCCCGGACGGCGGTGATTCCATCGGCCTCCGCGATTTCACGCGTCACCTCGACCCGCGGGGCGTCGTCGAGGGTCAGCACCATCACCGCGGTCCCGCCGGCGTCGCGCCGTCCGACGTGCATGTTCGCGATGTTGACGCCGCGCCGGCCGAGGATCGTGCCGACGTGGCCGATCATGCCGGGCCGGTCGGAGTTCCACACGAAGAGCATGTGCGGCGCCGGCGCGAGGTCGAGGCGCCAGTCGTTGAGCCGGGTGATCCGGGGCTCGCGGTGGCCCCACAGCGTGCCACCGAGCCGCAGCGTGCCCCGCGAGGTCTCGACCTCGGCGACGAGCTGGCTCGCGAAATCCTCGCAGAGGTCGGCGTGCGACTCGCTCACGCGCAGCCCGCGCTCCTTCGCCAGCACCACCGCGTTGACCAGGTTGACCGGCTGGTCAGAGGCGTGGCGCAGCAGTCCCACCAGCACCGAGGCCGTGAGCGGCTGCGTGTCGAGCCGGGCTACCTCTCCTTCGTATGCGAGCGCGACGGCGCGGATCTGGCCGTCGGCGAGCTGCCCGGCGAGTCCGCCGAGCGCGCGCGCCAGATGCATGAAGGGATCCAGGCGCTGCCAGGTGTCCTCGCCGAGCGCCGGGGCGTTCACCGCGCCGCGGACGGGCTCGCCGCGGAGCGCCGCCAGCACTTGGTCGGCGATCTCGACGGCGATCGAGCGCTGCGCCTCGACCGTGGACCCGCCCAGATGCGGCGTCGCGACGACCCGCGGATGCCGGAGCAGGGGATCGCCGGCGGCGGGTGGTTCGGTCGCAAAGACGTCGAGGCCCGCGCCGCCGAGCTGTCCCCGGTCGAGCGCCGCCAGCAGCGCGGGCTCGTCGACGAGTCCCCCGCGCGCGCAGTTGATCAGGAACGCGCCCGGCTTCATCCGCGCCAGCTCGTCGGGACCGACCAACGCCTGGGTGCCGGCGCCGAGCGGCACGTGCAGCGTGAGCACGTCGGCGGCATCCAGAATCTCCGGCCACGGGGCGAGCTCGACGCCGAGCCGCCGCGCGCGCTCCTCGGACACGTACGGGTCCGCGGCGACGACGCGCATGCCGAACGCGAGCGCGCGCCGGGCGACCTCGCTGCCGATCTTGCCGAGGCCGACCACGCCGAGGGTCTTGCCGGTCAGTTCCGTGCCGACAAACCGCTCGCGCGCCCATTCGCCCCGCGCGACCGCCTGCGCCGCGCTGGGCAGATGGCGCGCCAGGGCGAGCATCATCGCAAACGTGTGCTCGGCCGCCGCGATGGTGCTGCTCTCGGGGGTGTTGATCACGAGGATGCCGCGGCGGGTCGCCGCCTCGACGTCGATGTTGTCAACGCCGACGCCGGCGCGCGCGATCACCCGGAGGTGGCCGGCCTCATCCAGGGCGCCGGCCGCCACGCGGGTGCGGCTTCGCACGACCAGCGCGTCGAACTCCGCGAGCAGCGTCCGCAGTTCGCCGTCCGGCACGCCCGCCCGCACGACGACTTCGCCGGCGGCCCGCAGGAGCTGCAGGCCCTCCTCGGCGAGGCCGTCGGCGACGAGCACGCGCATGGCTAGCCGACCGCGCCGGCCTTGAGCACGTCCTGGGCGGCGCGCAGGCCGTCCTTGGTGGGCACCGGGTGCCCGAGGTCGGTCAGCGTCTTGCCGAGGGCCTCGAGGCCGCCGAGCAGCCACTCGGGTTTCATATAGCCGAGATGACCGATGCGGATGATGTCGTGCTCGAGCCGCCCGATGCCGTTTCCGAGCAGCACTTGATAGCGGTCCCGCGCGTGCGCGACGACTTTGAGGCCGTCGACGCCCTGCGGCATCCGCACGGTCGTCACCGTGTCCACGGCCGAGGCATCGTCCACAAACGGCTGGAGGCCCATGCCGCGGACGCCCGCGCGCGCGAGGCGTGCCATGCGGCGGTGCCGGGCGAAGACCTGCTGGAGGCCTTCCTCGCGGATCAGGCGCACCGCGGCCTGCACCGCGTACGCGACCGTGACGGCCGTGGTAAACGGCGTGGACGGGTTGGCCAGCCGCGCGGCGTTCCGCGCCCGGACGAAGTCGAGATAGAAGCGCGGCGTCGTGGCGCGCTCGGCGGCGGCCCACGCGCGGTCGCTCACGCTGAGAAACGCGAGGCCCGGCGGGCTCATCAGCGCCTTCTGCGACGCGGCGACGACGACGTCCACGCCCCAGGCGTCGGTCTCGAGCGGGATCGCGCCGAGCCCGCTGATGGCGTCGACCATCAGGAGCGCGGGATGGCCGCCCATGACCTCGCGGATCGCCCGCACGTCGTTGTGCACGCCGGTGCTGGTCTCGCTCTGCGTCACGAAGACGGCCCGGTACTCGCCGGCCGTGTCGGCTCGCAGGCGCGAGGCGACCTCCGCGACCGGGACGCGCTCGCCCCACGGCGCCGAGATCCGGTCGACGCGCGCGCCGTACCGCTCCGCGATCTCGGCCCACCGCTCGCAGAAGGCGCCGTTCGCGACCGACAGAATCCGGTCGCCGGGCGAGAAGAGGTTCACCACCGCGGCCTCGAGGCCGCCGGTGCCGGAGGCGACGAAGGTCAGGATGTCGTGCCGCGTCTGAAAGACCTCGTGGAGGCCGTCGAGGATCTCGCGCATGATCCCGCCAAAGACGGGCCCGCGATGGTTCGTCATCTGCCGGTTCATGGCCTCGAGGACTTCGGGCGGCAGGGGGGTGGGTCCGGGGATCAGCAGGTTGGCCTCCGGCAGATCGGGCATCGTGTACCTCCTGGTTGTGATGTGTTTATCGGTACCTGGATCACAAACGACAGCGCTCCCGCCGTAGGAGGCGAGAGCGCTCGCGGTGCCACTCCTCTGCCGGTTGTCCTACCCCGTGAAAGAGGACGGGCGGGGAACCGGCGCTCGACAGCGATAACGGGCAGACCCGTCGGCCTTCGCGCCGGCAGGGCCGGACGCCGTCGGCCGTGGGCTCGGGAGTGGACCGGGTCTGCGAGTCCGCCGGCTTGCACCGGATCGCCGGCTCTCTCAGGGACTTGCGCAGCCCCTTGGCTCCGTCACCGCCCGTATGGTTTTCTGCATGATAACAGACCGCCGGACGGCGGGTCAACACGCGAGGTGTGAGCCGCCCGGCGTCTACGCCGCCGCGGGCGCGGGCATGACGAGGCCGAGATGCTGAGTTTTACGCCGGCGACCCTCATTCTCGGCGGCCTGTTCAGCCTGATCGGCATGGCCGCGGTCGTCTACGGCCGGAAGACCGACCGGATCGGGGCGGTCATCGGCGGCAGCGTGCTGACGGTCTTTCCGTTGTTTGTCGGCAATCCGGTCCTCATTGCGCTCGTCGGGACGGTCATCGTGATCGGAATCTTCCTCTTCCCGGAGTAACGCCGGCGCCGGGCTCCGCGCCGGTATGCGAGGACATCGCCGGCCGGGCGCGAAGCCGCCTTCGATGATCGCGACAGCGCCGCGGGTGATCTCGGGGTCCTGGATCGGCTGGGCGCTGGCCCTCGCCGCGCCGATCGCCCTGGTCGTCACGCTGGCCGCCTCACCCCAGTTCAATCCGCTCATCTTCACGCCGACCGCGCACTTCATCGTCACGTCCGTCGTGAGCCTGCTCGGCGCGCTCCTGGCCGTCGCGACGGGCGTCGTCGCCCAGCGCAGCGGCGACGTCCGCGTCCTCTTCCTCTCGCTCGCGTTTTTCACCATTTCGGGATTCTGGCTGCTCCACGGTCTTCTCACGCCCGACGTCCTGATCGGCCGGGCGACAACGGGGGAAGGCTGGAGCATGCTGCTGGCACAGCTGGGGGGCGCGGTGTTTTTGGCGCTGAGCGCGATCCAGCCCCCGAAGGGGCTCATCGGCCAGTTGGACAGATTCCGGCGCGGCGCCTACCTGCTGGTCCTGGCGGCGATCGCCGCCGCCCTCGTGGTGGCCCTGCTGTTCCCGGAGCTCATGGCTCCCGGCGAAGACTACGAAGGCAAGCTGCGGCCGAGCGCGTACGCCGCCGCGTACGGGCAGCCCGCCGAGGCCGCGCTGTGGGCGTTCGCCTCCGTCACGATCGCGCTGCTGATCTTCGCGGCGTGGCGGTACGTGCAGGAGTACCGGCTGACGCGCCTCAGGATTCAATCCTCGGTCACCTACGGCGTGCTGTTTCTCATCGACGCGCAGCTGGCGCTGGCCCTCAGCGAGGCGTGGCATCTGGCGTGGTGGCTGTATCACTGGTTCGTGCTGCTGGGCCTCGGGACGATCGTCGCCGCGATCGTCATGGAGCTGGGCCGGGGCACGACGCTGGCGAAGTCGATTCGCGGCCTATTCCTGTTGGGCACCGTCGAGAAGCTCGAGCAGAGTTACAACGAGACGATCGTCGCGCTGATCAGTTCCGTCGAGGCGCGCGACCCTTACACACAGGGCCACTCTCAGCGCGTCGCGCACATGGCGGCGCTCACGGGCGAGGCGCTGCGTCTGCCGCCGGAAAGCGTGCGCACGCTGCACCAGGCCGGACTCCTGCACGACGTCGGCAAAATCGGCGTGCCGGACGCCATTTTGAACAAGCCGGGCCGGTTGACGGACGACGAGTTTGCGATCATGCGGGGTCACCCCGTGCGCGGCGAGACCATGATCCGGGGGATCCCGAGCCTCCACGCGACGCTGCCCGGCATTCGCTCCCATCACGAGCGGTGGGACGGCTCCGGGTATCCGGACGGGCTCGCGGGCGAGGCGATTCCGCTCGCCGGCCGCATCCTCGCCGTCGCCGACGTCTACGACGCGATGACCTCCAGCCGCGCGTACCGGGCACCGTTTGCGCGCGAGGTCGTTCTCGACGAACTGCGCGGCGGCGCCGGAACGCGGTACGATCCTCGCATCGTGGCGGTGTTCATCGACGCGCGCTGCTACGACATCTCCCGCGAAAGCGGCGGAGAGGGCGCGTAGGCGGCTTACGGTCCGGTCGCCCGCGGCGTGCCCCCGACTTCGCGGGGCGGGGCGGCCTCGGCTGCGCGGGGTGGGGTTGCGGGCGCGGCCTCGACGCCCGGGGGCGTGACGAGCGCGATAAACGCCTGCGCCGCCCGCGGGAGCTGCCGGTCGCGGTGCCGGACGAGCCAGATCGTCCGCTCGACCCTGAAGTCCCGCACCGGGACCACGCGCAGCCGGCCTGAGGCGACCTCGAGCTCGATCGCGCACCGCGAGAGCATCGAGACGCCGAGGTTCGCGGCGACCGCCTGCTTGACCGCGTCGACGCCGTCCAACTCGAGCGTCGGCGTAATGTAGACCCCCGCGCGGTGCAGCGCGTCGTCGAGCAGCTCCCGGCTGCCCGATCCCCGCTCGCGCATGATGAACGGCTCGCCCGACAGGTCGCGGAGCGCCACCTCCGGCAGGTCCACAAACCGGTGCGTGGCCGCCACGATCAGGACCATCTCGTCGGCGGCCATGGGGACGGCTTCGAGATCCGGCAGGGCGATGCGCCATCCGGTCACCGCGAGATCCAGTTCCTGCCGCAGCACCATTTCCTGGATCTTCCGCGGGTCGTCGATGCGCAGCGCGATCTCGAGCCTGGGGTATTGTTCTTTGAGCCGGCCGAGCAGGGCCGGCAGGATGTAGGTGCCCGGCGTCTGCGTTGCGCCGACGAGGAGCCGGCCCCGCCGCAGCCCCTTGACCTCGTCCATCGCGCGCTGGGCCTCGTCCATGAGCGCGAGGATCCGGCCGGCGTAGTCGAAGCAGATCCGCCCCGCCTCGGTGAGGCGCACGGACTTGCCCGCGGATTCGAACAGCTCCACCCCGAACTGCCGCTCCAGCTCGCCGACCTGGATGCTGACGGACGGCTGGCTGATCGCCAGTTCCGACGCGGCGCGGGAGAAGCTGCCGGACCGCGCGACGGCGTGAAAGATCTTTAGTAGATGGACGTTGATCGCCATGAGGTCTCCGGCGTTACTATAACAGTGCCGGGCCCATGCTACAATTGATGCGACGCGCGGCCTCGGCTTTGCGGGGCGGTACGGCTCGGGCCGCGCCGGAGGGCGCATGAACGACCGCGAGCGAATCCGGCTCACCAGCATGGTGGCCTGCGCGGGCTGAGCATCCAAGCTGAGTCCGACGGACCTGGCGCAGGTTCTGCGCCACCTGCCACCGATCACCGACCCGAACGTCCTGGTGGGTACCAGCACCGCCGACGACGCGGGCGTGTATCGTCTTGGGCCCGATCTGGCCCTGGTCCAGACGATCGATATCTTCACGCCCATCGTCGACGATCCGTACTGGTTCGGGGCGATCGCCGCGGCGAACGCGCTGAGCGACGTCTACGCCATGGGTGGGACGCCCCGGCTCGCCCTCAATTTCGCGGGCTTTCCACGGGCCAAACTCCCCCTCGAGGTCCTCAGCGAGATCCTGCGCGGCGGCGCCGACAAGTGCGCCGAGGCGGGCGTGACCATCATCGGCGGCCACACGATCGACGACCCCGAGCCGAAGTACGGACTGGCCGTCACCGGCTTCGTGCATCCCGATCGGATCATCACCAACGCCGCGGCCCGCCCGGGCGACCGCCTCGTGCTGACCAAGCCGCTCGGCCTGGGCATCATCACCACGGCCCTCAAACAGGACAAGACGGACCAGGCCGTGATCGACGAGGCGATCCAGATCATGGCCGCGCTCAACCGGCCGGCCGCGGAGGCGATGATCGCAGTCGGCGTGTCCGCCGCCACCGACATCACGGGGTTTGGCCTCTTGGGGCACCTCGCGGAAATGACGCGGGCATCCGGCACCGCCGCGCGCGTCCGGCTGCGCGACGTGCCGATCATGGACGCCGCCTGGCCGCTCGTCCGGGCCCGCACGATCCCTGGGGGGACGCAGCGCAACCGCGAGTCGCTTCGCGACGTGGTGGCGTGGGACGGGGCAGGTGAGGACGCGCAGATTCTCCTCTGCGACGCCCAGACCTCCGGCGGCCTGCTCATCGCGGTCCCGGAGGCACGGTGCGACGCGCTGGTCCGGGCGCTGCGGGCCGGGGGCCTCGACGTCGCCGCGGTGATCGGTGAGATCACCGGACCGGGGCGAGGAGAAATCACGGTCGTCGGTTGAAGAGTAGTAACGTCCTCTCCAGTAGATCATGTCGTAGCATTTGTACTGCGATAAACACATGAAAACGATACCGCAGCGTGAATTGCGCAACCGTGTCGGTCAGATCCTGCGCCAGGTCGAGCGCGGCCAGCAGATCCGAATCACGGTAAATGGCCGGCCCGTTGCCGACTTGGTTCATATTGGCGGATCCCGGCGAACTTTTGTGGCGCGCGATGCAATTGTCGACCTTCGACGACGTGCGCCGCTTGACCGAGCATTCGCTCGAGAGGTAGACGCAGCCACGGGTGCCACGATCGAGGAAATTTAGTGTCCACCCCGCCCCCGGAGCGAGGTCTGCTCGACACATCCGTTTTTGTGGCCCAGGAGAGCGATCGCCCACTGGGTGTTCTTCCGGAAGCCGGCGCGATTTCCGTAGTGACGATTGCCGAGCTTCATCGGGGCGTCTTGATGGCCGCGGATCAGAAGGTGCGTGCCGTTCCGTCTCCGTACCCTGTCCGCGGTCACGTCGCTGTTCGAGCCGTTGCCGATCGATGTTGTCGTGGCACGGTCCTTTGCGGAGCTCGTGGCCGAGGCGCGCCGCAATGGGAAGCGCCCGAAGGTCATAGATACCTGGATCGCCGCCATCGCTGTAGCACACGGCCTCCCCGTGTATGCACAGGACGACGATTTTCTCGGTATCCCTCAGTTACGAGTTATCCGCGTGTGAGTCCGGCCGTCAGCGTCGGCGAGTAGTCCACCGGCATCAGGACACGATCCTCGATCTCGCCGACCAGGTCACCGTGCGCGGCGGTCGTCACGCGCTTGATCGCTTTCCACTCCTCGTCCGCCATGAACTTCGCCCACGCCGCGGTTTTCGTCTCTTCGTCCGGCCACGCCAGCAGATAGACGAACTCGGTCCGCCGGGGCGTCTTCGCCTCCCACATCGCCTCGATGTCGAAACCGTACCGGCGCATGATGCGCGCGGCGTGGTCGCGGAAGCGCGCGTGAAAGGTGGGTTTGTTCCGCTCGAAAATCTCGTAGATGCGAAGCTGGTGGATCACGAGGCTTCCTGGGCGCGCGGTCTCGTCCTGTAGCTTACGGCGATCTCGTACGACCGCCGCAGGAGCGCGATCGCCCGCTCGATATCCTCGGACTCGCGGATGTAGAAGCTCACCCAGCCGCTGTCCGGCGGCACGTGGTGGGGCTGCGCCTGCCCCGCGGATACGATCTCGTTCCGCACTTTCGTGGGGAAGGGGATGTCCACCAGCCCGTCACCGTGGACGTGGCCGATCTCTCGGTCCCCCAGACGATACTCGGTTCCGCCGAACCGGTGCGCATGCGCGGTGATACCATCCCAGGCTGAGACGGTGGTCTTGATCGTTTCGCCGGCACCTCGAACAGACATGGCATCCTCCTCCAGCATATCCTCATACGACAGCATATCGTCTGGCTGAGCACCGTCCACCGGCTCAACGGCCGGGAGATGTGCTGTCTTAACGGACAGGCGAGTGCCGGGACCGGGATGTGACATCGTCATGAGATAGAGTTTCAAGAACGCAGACGGGTGCGCGCGTACGCGAAGAGGTGCTGCTGCGCGTAGCCGGCGAGCGGGCCGAACCGCTCTTGGGCGAACGCCTGGATGTCCCGCAGCCGTCGCGTGCGACCCTTGAAGTAGAGCCGTTCAACGGCGCGACGCACCCAGACGTCGATGGGAAACGCGGCGTGGTGGCCGAGGCCAAACAACAGCACGCAGTCACCGACCTTTTCGCCGATGCCCGGCACTTCGAGCAGAGCTTCGCGGGCGGTGCCATGGTCCATCCGCGCGAGCGCGGCGAGGTCCAGCCGTCCGTCCGCCACCAGGCGGGCCGCCGTCCGCACGTACGGGGCGCGGTACCCAAGGGAGCAGGCCGCGAGCGTGCGCATGTACGCGGCGGCGAGCCGCTCCGGCGTAGGGAACGCCGAGACGCCGGTCTCGAGCGGTTCACCGAGCGTGCGCGCCAATCCGCCGATCGACCGCATGATCTTCGGGATGTTGTTGTTCTGCGACACGATAAAAGAGATGAGGACCTCCCACGGGTCCTGCGCTAGGAGCGAGATGCCGGCGGTGTGCGGCAGCACCCGGGCCAGCACCACATCGGCGGCCAGCGTCATTTCGACGCGACGCGGGTGGGTATCGCGTGGAACGACTCCCAGGTAGCGGCGGATTGCGTCGCGTGCCTCCGGAGTGTCGGGCGAGAGGAGCCGGATGCCGCGGCCATCCTGCGTGAGGCGAACGACGCGCCGGCCGACGACGCCGACGGCCACCTGCGCGGCCGAACCCGGCGATACCGGCGATCCCAGGTGGTCCCACCGCCACCGGAACGCCTGTCCGGACTCAAGCGTGCGGCGGAGGTCGACGCCTGCGGTGTTCGGGAGGAGCGTAGCCACGGGTCAGGCCTCGAGCAGGTCGACCCCGTCGAGGATGAACTGGGACCAGGACTCAAGACGCGGATAGGCGTCGCGTACTTCGGCCATGGTCGCAAACGCGCCGGTCAGTTTGGTGGTCTCGCGAATCCGGACGTCCGGGGACGGCACGTCGGCGACGTACACGAGGCCGAAATGCACGCGACCGACCTCTTCGACGTCGTCGTTCAGCACGCCGACCGGCCGCGCCCGCCATCCCGCAGGGAGGGCGACCTCCTCGGTGAGTTCGCGCGCCATGGCGGCGTCGACGAGCGTGCCGGCGGACTCGCCCTCGTTCGGCCGCCCCGGAGCCTCGATCGCGGTCTCGGCCGGAGCCCCGGGGAACAGGTCGGGCTGGTTGTCGACGGGATTGATGTGTCCGCCGAGGCCGATCGACAGTTTTTCGCGGAGGCGCGCCTCGGAGCCGCGGCGCGTCCGGCCGACGAGAAAGATCTGCGCGTCGTGCCGGACCACGGTGTACGGGATGATCTGCTTCAGCGACGGATCGTCTTCGACCTGATCGCGCCGCGCAAAGAAGGCGTGCCCGGCGATCGCGGCGAGGTAGCCCGACAGTCCCTCCCGCTTGAAGCCGTAGAAGCCTCCGTTGGGCAAGAGCCGGGCGCGGGGCACGACGAGGACCTGTTCGGGCACAGCACAGTGTTTGGCTTCGAGCGCGGGGACCCCTTCAGCTCATCCGCAGCCGGGAGGCGATGATGCTGTCGGCGTCGTCGGTCGCGCACTCGATCTTGGCCATGAGCACGCCGGGCTCCGCGGACCATAGGTGCGGCAGGATGAGCGGAATGTCGGAGACGACGGGCAGGGCGGCGATCTCGTCGGTGGGCACCCAGCGCAGTTCGCCTTCGTCGTCGGTGATGGGGCCGGCGTCACCGGCCGGCCGGTCCGCGACGAATGTGAACAAAAGCCACTGCGTGCCGCTATCGCGGGCGATCACGGTCAGGATGGCCCGCAGCCGGGCGTGCGACAGCACGAGGCCCGTCTCCTCGCGGACCTCCCGGAGACAGGCCTCGTATGGATCTTCGTCCCGCTCAACCTTGCCGCCCGGGACGTTGTAGAGTCCTTCGTTCGGCGCCCTGCGGCGGCGCTGGAGCAATATCCGGTCGCCGTCCCGTACGAAGCAGAGCGTGCGCACATCGACGCGCCGATCCCCCCGGCCGTTCGCGTCAGCACCCCCGTCGCGTTCGTGTGACGGCGATCGGCCGTGTGGCCGATCGCCGCCGGTCGGAGCGGTGTCCCGGAGCGGTGGTCCTACTTCGACGCCTTCAGGTGGTTCAGATGCGTCTGCGCCCACCCCTGGAACACGGCGTCGTAGAAACTGCCGTGAATGCTGAGCGCCGCTTGGAACTCGTTCATCGCGTCGGCCTTGCGGCCCTCCCGCTCGTAGATCCGGCCGAGCGTGATGTGGTAGAGCGCGTACTTCTGGTCGAGCTGGATCGCGTTCTTGAGCTGCGCGATCGCGTCCGCGTCGTGGTTGAACAGCGCGAGCGCCGCGCCGTACCGCCAGTGCTGGTCGGCCTGGAGCGGCGCCGCGTCGACCGCCTGCTTGATGGTCGACAGGGTCAGCGCGCTCGCCTGCTGCCACTGGAACGCCGTGTCGTTCTGCACCTGGTTGTTCATCACGACCTGGAAGTGCCAGGTGCCCGTGGTCGACTCCAGGTCCGTCCCCAAGATGTAGAGTGGGGCGGCGAACTGGAACGACTGCCACGGTTTGGTATCGCGCCGCTTGGGGGTCCTGGCGTCGACCGAGTACGCGATCCCGGTGGGATCGACGAGACGCAGGGTGACGGGTGTGTCCGCCGGCGCCGACGTCACCTTGACGATTGCGTAGGGGACGTCCGTCGTGACGAACGACGTGCCGGGATCGACCGGCGTGACATCGCCCTGGCCGAACGCGCTCACCGTCTTAACCCCGTGGGCCAGGACGACGCTGCCGACCTGAATTGCGGTGGCGGGCGGCTGCTGCCCCGCCGCGGGGAACGCGGCCGGACCTGCCACGGCCACGAGGACCGCCGCCGTCGCAAGCATCTGAACTGTCTTATGTCGCACGATCGATTCACCTCCAACCACCGTGCGGCGCGTACCCGCGCCGTAACGGGAGGAAAACGCCCGAAATATCGGACAGGTTCCTTCCAGGCCTTTTTCCCCCGAATTGCCTCCCGGCTGTCCGTTTCGGGCCCCTGGCGGCGAGGGCCCGGAACGGCAGAGAGGAGCGTCCCTGTCCCAGGAGCGCTCCCCTCTGGATGCCGTCGTTGCTGAATGGGGGATCGTACGCGGTCAGCGCACGATCAGGTGGCCTGTTGCCCACAGTACGACGCCAATGAGCGCGAGCAGTGCGAAGACTGCCACCGGATCCACCTCCTTCCGTACCAATCTCCTTTGGCCGCGTGAGTTCGAACCAAGGGGTGAGACTCCTACCACCATGATGATGTGCCGCGACGGGGTCAGAACGTGATTACAAAGGTGGCGGACACGTTCGGCATCGTCGACGCGGGGACTACCACCACGAGGGCCGAGCGCTGGGCGCGCGGCCGGTCTTCATCGTCGTCCGCGTCTTCCTCGCGCAGCCGGATGAGCTGAATGGTGTTCATCGGGATCAGCGCGATTCTCGCGTTGCTCGGAATCGGCACGAGGAACAGGATCTGATTCCAGGCACGCCGCCCCTCCAACCCCGACAGACGCTCGGCTTCGTGCTTGCGCAGCCGGGCGGTGGGGTCCAGGAATGCCAGGTACGCCCCGCGCTCGTTGCGGAACACGGCCAGCGCGTAGCACCGCCCGGCCGGAACGATCACGTGCCCGATCCCCATCGGCCTGCGCGGGCAGTAGGCGTTGCCCTCCTCATATTCACTGACGCGCACGCGCTTGTCGTTCTTGCCGTCGGCACGTGCCCAGACCGGAGACACGAGCGGCACGATGAGCAGGGCGACCAGCGGTAACGCGAGCCGCGAAATCCTCATGCAATGTCACCTCGTCCCCCAAGGGTCAATGCGACCCCGCATAGTCGCTGTGACAATGCCCCGCCGCCGCGCGCACTAGACGGCCGTATTTACGCACATTCCTCGCAACTTGTTTCCGCATTCAGCAGCGTATCGAACACGGTGTGAAGCCGGCGTCATCGTGACGGCGCTCTAGGAACCCGGCCGCGCACCGCCGAACGTCGTGTCGAGATCACGTCTCACGCTGAAACCGTCCCGAGGCGAATGCCGGAGCGCCGCACCGCGCGAGCGGTTCCAAACAATCTGCCGCTTCAGCTGACGACGCTTGTCGGGCGGAGTCGGGAGAAGTCCGAGGTGGCGCGCCTGCTCGCCTCGAGCCGGCTCCTCACGCTGATGGGCGCGGGGGGCGCCGGCAAGACGCGCCTTGCCCTCGCCGTCGCGTCGGAGGTCCTGGCACAGTTTCCCGACGGCGTCTGGTTTGTCGAGCTCGCGCCGCTCGCCGACCCCGCGCTCGTCACCCGCGCCGCGGCGGCGGTGCTCGGCGTCGCGGACCAGGGTGAGCGCGCTCTGCTGCCGGTGATGATCGATTCGCTTCGGACCCGCCGTCTGCTGCTCATCCTCGACAACTGTGAGCACCTCATCGCGGCCGCCTCGCAGTTCGCCGAAGCCCTCCTGCGGTCGTGCCCGGACGTGCGGCTGCTCGCGACGAGCCGCGAAGCCCTCGGCATTCCGGGCGAAACGGCCTGGCGTGTGCCGTCGCTCTCGCTGCCCGACGCGCAGGACGGTCCCGCCGTCGACGATCTGCGCCGCTACGAGTCGATTCTGTTGTTCGAGGCGCGTGCGCAATCGAGCCGTCAGGGATTTGCGGTCACTCTCGAGAACGCCGCGGCAGTGGCGCAGATCTGCCGGCGGCTCGACGGCATCCCGCTCGCCATCGAACTCGCCGCGGCCCGTGTGAACGTGCTGACCCCTGAGCAGCTCGCCGCGAAACTCGACGACCGGTTCCGCCTGCTCACCGGAGGTAGCCGCAGCGCGCTGCCACGCCAGCAGACCCTCCGCGCGGCGATGGACTGGAGTTACGATCTCCTCTCCGAGCCGGAGCGCATCTTGCTGCGGCGGCTGTCCGTCTTCGCCGGCGGATGGACGCTCGAGGCGGCGGAAGCCGTGTGCTCGACGGACCTGATCCAACCGGCGGATGTCCTCGATCTCCTCGGCCGGCTGGTCGACAAATCACTCGTCTTGACCGATGCGCAGGGCGGCGAGGCACGCTACCGCCTGCTGGAAACCGTGCGGCAGTACGCGCGGGACCGGCTCGTCGAGTCCGGGGACGCCGCCGAGGCGCGCCGCCGCCACCGGGACTGGTATCTCGCGCTGGTCGAACGAGGGGTCAACCAAGAACGAGCGGACCGGGGCTATCTTGGCATAGCGGTCGAGTGGCTCGATCGTCTCGAGCGTGAGCACGACAACCTTCGAGCCGCGCTCGAGTGGAGCGCCGGCGAGCCGGACGGCGCCGGGACGGAGATTCGGCTTGCGGGTCCGCTGTGGCGGCTGTGGCATTTTCGAGGGTATTTCGCCGAAGGCCGGCGGTGGCTCGAGCACGCCCTGTCGCGAAGCGGCGACCTACCTGTGAGCGCCCGTTGGACGGCGATGCACGGAGCCAGTCTGCTCGCGTGGCGGCAGTCGGACTACGCCCGCGCGAAAGAACTGGGTTCCGCCCTGCTCGCCGAGAGCAGCGCGGCCGGAGACACGGTCCGGATGATCGACGCGCTCATCCAGCTTGGTCTGGGCGACCTGCGCGGGGAGGAGGATTACCCGGCGGCGACGGCGCTCTTTGAGCGGGCGCTCGGATTGGCGAGGAACACCGAAGATCGATGGCGGACGGCCATGGCGCTTGCTCAGCTTGGTGCGGTTGCGCGGTACGAGGGTCGGTATGATCTCTCCGCCGCCAGGATCAGAGAGGCTCGGGCGATCTTTGAGGAACTGGGCGAACCCGGGATGGTGACCTACACGAATCGTCTGCTCGGCCATGCGGAACTCGCGCGAGGCGACCCCGACAAAGCGACACAGCAGTACGTGGAGAGCCTTCGCAGTTTCCGGCAGCGCCGGCTCGGCCCCACCTGGTCGGTCGCGGAATGCATCGAGGGTATGGCCGCGGTGGCCCTGGTGGGGGGCCAATGCGAACGAGCGGCACGCTTATTCGGCGCCGCCGATCATTTCCGGCAGACGCGGGGGTATCCTCGCCGGTCGTCGGATCGCCGCCGCTACGCGGAGCAGATCGCGGCCGTTCGAAACGCACTCGGCAGCGGCGCCTTCGAGCGGACGTTGGCTGAGGGAAGCAGGATGACGCTCGAAGAGGCGGCAGATTTTGCCCTGGCCGCCTCCGAGCCGGATCGGGCCGAGAAGCGGGGCCGGCCGGCCAAGTCCGCGGCCGACGATCCACTGACCGCGCGCGAGCGCGAGGTGGCTGCGCTGGTCGCCAGGGGGCAGACAAACCGAGAGATTGCCGCGACGCTGGTCATCTCCGAGCGTACCGCTGATGCGCACGTCCAGAATATCCTGAATAAGCTCGGGTTTGCCGCGCGGGCGCAGATCGCCGCCTGGGCCGTCGAGCGGGGTCTGTGGCAAAGTCCGGGTACCTAGGTACCCGAGACCGCCGCCGCGACGGCCCGGCCGGCAAAGATTGGTACCCGAATCGGCCTTTCCGCCGATGTCCGGAACTTCCATTCCCGCTATTGTGGGAAGCGAAAGATACAGACAACGGGTCGGGAGGGCGGACATGATGGACTTCTACTCGATGGAAAAGATCGCGTTCGCGAAGCTCGTGGAAGACCACGAAACAGCAGCAGCCGTCCACCTCGCCGAGGCGGCCAACGCCATCCGTCTCGCGGCGCGGAGGCCCTTCCGCTCCCTGCTGGCAGGGCTGGTCAACCGGTTCGCACACGCGTTCGGGCACGTGGCTCCGGCCCGGCTGACGACAGCGCACGGTCCGCAGGTCCGGTAAGATGCGAGGCAGCCACCGGTTTGGTGGCTGCCTCGCCGCCTCGATCGGTTAGCCGCGCCTCGGCGCGTCTAGCTCAGCTTCGGCCGCCCCGGCGCATCCACGATATAGACCTCGTTGGGAACCCCAGGGTAGATGTTCCAGTCCTCGGCCAGCAACCCCGCGGAATTCCTGGGTACCCCCTGCACCCACGGCTTATAGACGCGTGCGCCGAACGGATAGTACACGTAGACCGCGGCGCCGTCCTCCAGCATCCGCCGCTCTGCCTGCGCGTACAGCGCGATCCGCTGATCCCAGGTCGGCGCGGCGGCCGCCTGTTCCACCAGCTTATCGAAATCCGCGTCCTTGTACTCGTGGCGCGAGCCGCCCGTGCGGCTCGAGTACCACACGAGGAAAAGGTTGTCGTTGGGATCGGGATAGTCCATGTACCAGCGAATGTAGTTGAGCTGGATCTTGTGCTCGTACATCCGCCCGCGGAACACGCGTCCCTCGAGCCCCTCGAGGTCGATGGAGAGGTTGAGGTTGTCCTTCACCATGGCCTGGATCGCCTGCGCGACCTGGGCCGGGACGCCGGCCAGCTCGTCGCGCCGGAAGGTGAGCGTGACCTTCGGCCAGTTCTTGCCGCCTTCATATGGCGTGCCCCGGAGCTGATCCATCGCCAGCTTGGGATTGTACTCCGTCGCTTCTTTGATCCAGGAGTACTTCTTGGGATCGAGGTAGCCCGGCGCATCGGGCGGGACGAAGGTGTAGGCGGGCTGCCCGATCCCCTGCAGCACGCTCTTGACGATCGCGTCGCGGTCGATCGCGTGGGCCAGCGCGCGGCGCACGCCTCGAACGTCAAACGGCTTTTGCGTGTACGCCGGGGCGAGGTAGAACGTGCCGGTCAGTGAGAAGATGTGCAACTGCTGGGACAGCCGGGGATCGCTCTTCAACCGCTTGAGCTCCGCGAGCGGCACCAAGGCGCGGTCGATCTCGCCCGCCTCGTACGTGGCCAGCTGCGACTCGGTGGCGATGATCGGCGAGATCCGCTTCCGCAGTTTGGGCTTGGGCTTGAGGATGAAGGCGTCGTTCCGCTCGAACACCATCCGTTTGTTATGCTCCCACACCGTCATCTTCCACGGGCCGTTCGTGACGATGTTGGCGGCCTCCGTCCACTTGTCGCCGTACTTCTCGACGGAGGGCCGGTGGGCGGGCAGGCCGGAGTAGTACGCCATCAGGATCGGGAAATACCCGCGCGGGCTCTCGAGCGTGACCTGCAGGGTGTAGTCGTCGAGCGCTTTGACCCCCACGAGGTCTCGCGTGATGCCGGGTTTCTTCGTGTTGAACGCCTCACCGTTCTGAATATCGAACAGGAACGCGGAGTAGGACGCCTTGGTCTCCGGGTCCAGTTGCCGCTTGAAGGACCATTCGAAGTCGTGTGCCGTGACCGGGTCGCCGTTGGTCCACTTCACGCCTTTATGGAGGTAGAAAACGTAGAGTTGGCCTTTCGCCTTCGTCTCCCAGCGCTCGGCGACATACGGCACCGCCTTATTGTTGGGGTCGAAGCGGGTGAGCCCGGCAAACAATTCTGTCTCGCCTCCGCAGTAGAGATCCTTGTTGAAATCGTGGCTCGACGGCTCGGTGGCGTACGGTTGGCGGAACACCTGCTCCGTATCGGGGACCATGGCGGCCGCCGACGCCGGCTCGGGGCCGGCCAGACCGCCGACGGCGCCCACGACGCTCGTCCCGGCCGCGGCGGCCAGGATCTTCATGAACTCGCGGCGGCTGAGCCCCACCGCTTCGGAACGCTGCCGGAACAACTCCACCTGTGCGGGGTCTTTGGTCCAATCCGTCATCGGTCGTCCTCCCCCTCCCGGTTTTTCGTGGCGGCCGTACCGCCGGATGTCGTTACCGCCTCAACGTCGGATCGAGCGCGTCGCGCAGGCCATCGCCAAGGAACGAGAACGACAACATGGTCAGGCCGATGGCCACGGCGGGAAACGTCGCCATGTACCAGTAACTGCGAAGGTACGGCTGGTACTCACCGACCATCCCTCCCCAACTCGGAAGCGGCGGGTTGATCCCGACGCCGATGAAGCTCAGCGCCGCCTCCGTGAAGATGGCTCTCGGCACCCCGAACGTTACGGCTATGATGATCGGCGCGAGCGCGTTCGGCAGCAGGTGCCGGAGGATGACCTGCCAGGACGTCGCGCCGACCGCGCGCGCGCCCATGATGAACTCCTGTTCGCGCAGGGCGAGGAACTGCCCGCGCGTCAACCGGCACAAGGTCACCCAGCCCGTCACGCCGATGGCCAGGAAGATGTTGAACAGGCCCGCGCCGAGCGCCGACATGATGAGAATCACGAAGAGCAGCGTGGGGAAGGCGTACATGACGTCCACGACGCGCATCAGATACAGGTCGAGTCTCCCGCCGAAATATCCAGCCATGGCGCCGATGGGCACTCCGATCAGGATGACGAGGACCTGGGAACCGACGCCGACGATCATTGAGATGCGCGCCCCGTAGATCATCCGGCTCAGGAGATCGCGTCCGAGCGGATCGGTGCCCAGCGGATAGCGGGCGTTGGGCGATTCGTAGCCGTGAGCGAAGTTTGTCTTGGCATAGGGGTAGGGGGTCAGAATATCGGCCGTGGCCGCGACCAACAGAATGGTGGCGACCATGACCGCGCCCACGACGGCGAGCCGGTTCCGCAGCAGGCGCCGGAGGGCGTCGTGCCAGAAGCCGGTCTGGCGGTGCAGCCGGCGCAGGGACGGTGCGCGGGCCTCGACCGGCTGGCCGGCGGGCGGGATCGGGGCGAGCGTCTCTCTCATGACGCCGTCATCCGCGCGTCACCCGTACTTGATGCGCGGGTCGAGGAGCCCGTAGGCGAGGTCCACGACGAGGTTCATCACGCCGAGAAATGCGCCGTACAGCAAGATGACCGCCATGATCATGTTGTAGTCGCGGCCCGACATGCTGAGGACGAAGAATTTCCCCATCCCGGGGATCGAGTAGATCAGCTCCACGAAGAACGAGCCGGTGCCGATGGCCGCCAACAGCGGGCCGAGATACGTCACGACCGGGATGAGGGCGTTCTTCAAGACGTGCCGGATGATGACGGCTCGCTGCGCCACGCCTTTGGCCCGCGCGGTCCGCGTGTAATCGGCGCGGACGACTTCGAGCACGCTGGCCCGCGTGTAGCGCGCGATGATGCCGAGTTCGGGCAGCCCCAGCGTGAGCGTCGGCAAGATCCAGTTGCGCGGCGAGTCCCAGCCGGAGACCGGCAGCACTCCGAGCGTGATGGCGAAGAGCACAATCAGGAGGATGCCGGTCACGAAGTTCGGGAGGCTCACGCCCATCGTGGCCAGGAAGACGCAGAGGTAGTCGATCCACGAGTTCTGGTGCACGGCGGCGAGCGTGCCGAGCGTGACGCCGACCACCGTCGCAAAGACGAACGCCATGATGCCCAGCTGCAGAGAGATCGGGAATGTGCCGGCGATGATCTCCGAGACGCTGCGGGTTTTATAAATGTAGGAGAAGCCGAAGTCCAGCCGGACGACGTTCTTGAGAAACGTGAAGAACTGGATGTACAGTGGTTTGTCCAGGCCGTACTTCTCGGCGAGGTTGCGCTGCAGTTCGGGACTCAGTGGATTGGCGTTCGGCGCCTGCGGGTCGAGGGGACTGCCGGGCGTGGCGTGCATGATGATGAACGTGACGAGCGCCATCGCGAGGAGCGTCGGGATCAGCCACGCGATCCGCTGGAGGGCGTACTGCAGCACGCAATCGCCTCGGGAACGCCCGTCCGGCGGACCCAGGGCCCCGGCGCGGGCTTCGCGTGACCCGTCCGCCGCACGATGCGGCTCGTGCGGCGAGACAAGCCCGGTCGAAAGTGTCCCTAGGGTTCGGTGCGCTCCGGGAAAGCCCTGCCGCCGCGACCGCGATTCAGGTCCAAGCGAGGGGAATGATCGCCGCGCGTCAAAATCGCCGAAGCTCCTATTTTCACGGGACGCCGTCGAGGTCCTTGCGATGCCAGACAGACGTTCGACAAAAACTGTGCCGCACAACATGCCGCTTCAGCTAACGAACTTTGTCGGGCGGACGCGGGAGAAATCCGATGTGACGAGGCTGCTGGCGTCGAGCCGTCTCCTGACGCTCATGGGCGCCGGCGGCGCCGGCAAGACCCGGCTTGCTCTCGAGGTGGCGTCCGAGGCACGGGTCCAGTTTCCGGACGGGGTCTGGCTCGTGGAACTGGGGCCGCTCTCCGACCCGGCGCTGGTCGCCCGGACGGCCGCGACCGCGCTCGGCGTCGCGGACGAGGGCGAGAAGCCGGTGCTCGCGACGCTTGTGGAGTCGCTGCGCAGCCGCCGCCTGCTGCTCGTCCTCGATAACTGCGAGCATCTCATTGGGGCCGCGTCGGAGTTTGCGGAAACTCTGTTGCGGTCGTGCCCGGAGGTCCGGTTCCTCGTCACGAGCCGCGAGGCGCTCGGCATCGCAGGGGAAACCGCCTGGCGCGTGCCGTCGCTCTCCGTGCCGGACGACGGGAGCGCGCCGGCCGTCGACCGGGTGCGGGAGTACGAGGCGGTCCAGTTGTTCGAGACGCGCGCTCAGGCGAGCGATCCGGGATTCCAGATCACTCCGGACAACGCCGCCGCGGTGGTCCAGGTGTGCCGGCGGCTCGACGGCATCCCTCTCGCCATCGAACTGGCCGCCGCGCGCGTCAACGTGTTGAGCGTCGAGGACCTCGCCGCCAAACTGGACGACCGGTTCGTCCTGCTCACCGGCGGCAGCCGCACGGCGCTGCCGCGGCAGCAGACGCTTCGCGCCGCGATGGATTGGAGTTACGATCTGCTGCCGGAGAACGAACGCGCGTTGCTGCGGCTGCTCTCGGTGTTCGCCGGCGGGTGGACCCTGGACGCGGCCGAGGCGGTGTGCTCGGTCGGAGCGATCACACAATCTGACGTGCTCGCGCTGCTCGGGCGTCTCGTCGACAAATCTCTCGTGCTGACCGACACGCGCCACGGGAGCGCCCGCTATCGCCTGCTGGAAACCGTGCGACAGTACGCCCGGGACCGGCTCGTCGAGTCAGGCGACGCCGCGGGGGCGCGCCGGCGCCATCGGGACTGGTACGGCGCGGTCGCGGAGCAGGGCAGCACGATGGTGCGTGGGCCGCAGCAGAAGATCTGGATAGAGCGGCTCGAGGCGGAGCACGACAACTTCCGCGCCGCCCTGGAATGGAGCGCGGTCGATCCTGGCGGCGCCGAGGCCGGTCTGCGGCTCGCGGCCTCGTTGACGTGGTTCTGGTTCATCGGAGGGCACTGGCGCGAAGGCCGCCTGCGGCTCGAGCGGGCGCTGGCGCGCCGCGGGGACGCGCACGAAGCAGCCCTGCCTGGGGCCATGCAGGGCGCGGCGTTCTTCGCCTGGCGGCAGGGCGACAATGCGCGCGCCAACGAGTTGGGAGAGGAAGGCCTAACGCTCTGCCGCCGGCTCGACGACAAGCCGAACATGGCGCTGATGCTCATGTGGCTCGGGATTGCGGCGATCCGGGCGCCGGACCTCGAGCGTGCGACGGCGTTGTTCCGTGAGTGCGTGAAGGTCGCGCGCGGGCTGGGAGATGCGTGGACCGCCGCCCTGGCGGCGGCGCAGGCCGGTATCGTGGCCCGCCACCAGGGCGACTGCGACCGCGCCATCGCGCTTCACTCCGAGGCTCTCGCGGTGACTAAGCAACTGGGGGACGGGTTCACCATCGTGTACAACCTCCGAAACCTCGGCCACGATACGCTTCAATTGGGCGACTATGCGCGGGCTGAAGGTTACTTCCGCGAGGGTCTCACGTGGGGCGTGGACGCCAGCTATCATCAGCCGTGGGTGACCGTGGAGTGTGTCGAAGGCATGGCGCAGGTCGCTTCCGGGCAAGGCCGGTACGAGCGGGCGGCGCGATTGTTCGGCGCGGTGGACCGGCTGTTCGAGATCATCGGCCACCGCCGTTCACCGCGGGATCAATCCGCGATGGACGGGCGGATCGCGTCCGCACGCCGGGGTCTGGGCGAGGCGACGTTCGACAAGGCATGGGCGGACGGCCAGGCGATGACGCTCGAGCAGGCCGTCGAGTACGCGGTCGAGCCCGGTGAGCCGGACACGTCCTCGAGGTCCCGGCAGTCCGGCAAGGAGCCGGACGGCGACCCTCTCACGGCCCGTGAGCGTGAAGTTGTCGCGCTCGTGGCGCGCGGTCAGACGAATCGCGAGATCGCGGCCACCCTGGTCATTTCGGAACGCACCGCCGACGCCCACGTCCAAAATATTCTGAACAAACTCGGCTTCAGTTCGCGGGCCCAGATCGCGGCCTGGGCCGTTGAGAGGGCGCACCGCGGTACCTAAGCGAAGTTACAAAAACGCCGGTATACTGATCGGTCCGGCTCGGAGGCGACCCCATGGCCAGCCACTTTACGTCCGCGAAGGAACTGCGCGGGAAAGAGATTGCCAAAGGCGTGATGATGAAACCGCTTCCGGGCAAGAACGTCATGCTCAGTTACGTCGAGCTGGCGGCCGGCAGCGAAGTGCCGACTCACAGCCACCCGCACGAGCAGGGCGGGATGGTCGTCGAGGGGCGGTTTGAGATGTGGATCGGCGACGAGCGCAAGGTGATGCAGCCGGGCGATATGTACATGATCGCAGGCGGCGTCCCGCACGGCGGCCGGCCGGTCGGCGGCCGTGCGATCGTCCTGGATGTCTTTCATCCGCTGCGGGAAGAATATTTGAAGGCCTAGCAGGTTGATGAAAAATCGACGTCCGAAGCAAAGAGCGCCCAGGCGACACGTCGCGACGACATCCAGCGCTCCTTCGAGTGCGCAGTTTTCGATGTGCGACGCATCTCTGGGCCGACGTTTGCAACCGTACGAGCCTCATCCGTCGTTGGCCGCAGGCCATTGCCAATCCACTGCCCACTCCTTGCGTACGCGCTCATGCGGCCGCCTCTGCAACGAGTGTGCGCAGACGGACCAGATTGTAGATTGCCGCGCTGAACACGAACATCCAGTCCACCCGATCCGTGCCGCGATGGCGCAGCTTGCGCATCAGGCCCACGGTCTTCAACCAGCCGAAGATCTCTTCCACGCGCTTGCGGAAGGTCTGGCTGAGCGCGTAGCCGGGATGTCGCGTCGTCCGCCCGTCGATCGCGCTGCCCCGCCCCGTCGTGTGCTGGGCGACGTGCGGGGTGACGTTCA